>OJTC01000238.1_pt1 | contig 1357 bp, 1 predicted proteins | sample 1599601 | NCBI WGS metagenome assembly OJTC01 (sample SAMN04436982, study PRJEB24849) | human gut metagenome | biome: human gut; feature: NICU; material: stool | host: Homo sapiens | place: USA: Saint Louis, MO | collected 2010-07-03 | reverse complement strand
AAATACTGATTACTAATACTAAATTTATGTCTAAGGGAATGATGAATTATGAGAATGATTGACATCATAGAAAAGAAACGAGACGGTAAGTCATTAACCAAAGAAGAAATAGAATTTTTTGTAAACGGATACACTCATGGGGAGGTTCCAGATTACCAAGCTTTAAGTTTAGCTATGGCGATATTCTTTCAAGATATGAGTGATGAAGAAAGAGCGGCATTGACAATGTCAATGGTTAACTCAGGAGAGAAAATCGACTTAAGCGATATCAATGGTATTAAGGTAGACAAGCATTCTACAGGGGGCGTCGGTGATACAACGACACTCGTTCTTGCCCCATTAGTAGCGGCAGTAGGTGTTCCAGTTGCAAAGATGAGTGGTCGTGGTCTAGGACATACGGGGGGTACGATAGATAAATTAGAATCAGTTAAGGGATTTAACGTTGAAATCAGTGAAAAAGATTTTATAAAACTTGTAAATGATAATCAAGTAGCAGTAATAGGACAATCAGGCAATCTGACCCCAGCTGATAAAAAATTATATGCACTACGGGATGTAACAGGGACAGTTAATTCTATTCCTCTAATCGCTTCGTCCATAATGAGTAAGAAAATTGCTGCTGGCGCAGATGCAATTGTTCTAGATGTCAAAACTGGCAGTGGTGCGTTTATGAAGACGCTAGATGATGCCGAAGCGCTTGCGCATGCGATGGTAAGAATTGGTAATAATGTAGGTCGTAATACGATGGCTATTATTTCAGATATGAGTCAACCTTTAGGAAATGCAATTGGTAATGCGCTCGAATTAAAAGAAGCTATCGCAACATTAAAAGGAAATGGGCCGAAAGACCTAACAGAGCTTGTGTTAACACTTGGTTCTCAAATGGTTGTCTTAGCTGAACAAGCAACATCTTTAGATGAAGCGCGTCAGATGCTAATCGATGCTATAAAAACAGGCAAAGCTTTAAACAAATTCAAAACATTTCTATCGAATCAAGGAGGAGATGACTCTATTGTGGATTCTCCTGAAAAGTTACCTAGCGCGAAATATCAAGTTGAATTTAAAGCTAAAAAAGATGGTTATATAACTGAAATAATAGCTAATGAGATAGGCGTTGCTTCAATGATGTTAGGCGCTGGTCGTCAAACAAAAGAAGACGTTATTGATTTAGGTGTAGGTATCGTGTTAAATAAAAAAGTAGGAGAACATGTTGAGAAAGGTGAAAATATTTTAACTATTCATACCAACACCAAAGAGATCGATGATATTTTATATAAACTAGACAATAGTATTACTATTGAGAGTAAGGGCGAAGCTCCAACCTTAATTCATAAAATAATAACCGAGTAGGAGATGT
>OJTC01000135.1_pt1 | contig 4365 bp, 5 predicted proteins | sample 1599601 | NCBI WGS metagenome assembly OJTC01 (sample SAMN04436982, study PRJEB24849) | human gut metagenome | biome: human gut; feature: NICU; material: stool | host: Homo sapiens | place: USA: Saint Louis, MO | collected 2010-07-03 | reverse complement strand
TGGAAGATTTGTTCGAAATATATATGAAAATCTCGTAATGAATCAATCTGTTAGATTAGATCAAGCGAAGATAAATGATGTAGAAGATTTGTCATTGCTTAGATCATGTGATTTTGAGAAATAAAATCCCCATCTTACAAAAATGTAAGAAATAAAGGTCAAAATGAAAGGTTAGGTTATGGTAGCCGCCTTTTATTTTTTATACAATAGTCTCATCAAATGAAGGAGGTCAAGAAAATGAAACTCTTGAAATGGATGAAACAACTCAAAAAGACTGAGAAACCCTGCAACCAACCCGATCTGGAAAAGACGGAATTTGGTCTCCAAGTCCTGCAACAAACCCAAGAATTTTTCTTGATCTACTAGTAAAAGGAGAAAAGTATGTCATTACTAGATGTTCAACATATCAAAAAGATCTACAAAACCCGCTTTCAAGGAACGCAGGTTGAAGCCTTAAAGGATATCCATTTTACCGTTGAAAAGGGCGAATACGTCGCCATCATGGGGGAATCAGGATCCGGGAAATCGACCCTCCTCAACATCCTGGCCATGCTGGATCAGCCGACCGAAGGGCGGGTCTACCTCAATGGCACGGACACCTCAACCATCAAGAACAAGGATGCGTCCAGCTTCCGTCGGGAAAAACTAGGCTTCGTCTTTCAAGATTTCAATTTGCTCGATACCTTGTCTGTCAAAGACAATATTCTTCTCCCTCTAGTCCTCTCTCGCAGACCGGTCAAGGAAATGATGAGTAAGGTGGATAGCGTGAGTCGGGAATTGGGCATTCACCAGCTCTTAGAAAAATACCCTTACGAAATCTCTGGTGGGCAAAAGCAACGGGTGGCCGTAGCACGGGCCATCATCACCTCGCCAGAAATCCTCCTGGCGGATGAGCCAACAGGGGCGCTGGATTCCAAGTCTTCAGCTGCGTTACTGGATGTCTTTGAAGACATCAATAGCATGGGCCAAACCATTCTCATGGTGACTCACTCAACCGCAGCAGCAGCGCGTGCCAAGCGCGTGCTCTTTATCAAGGACGGGATTCTTTACAATCAGATCTTCTGCGGGGAAAAGACGGAGCGTCAGATGTTCCAAGAAATCTCAGATACTCTGACGGTCATGGCAAGTGAGGTGGAGTAGATGTTTCGATTAACCACTAAACTAGCTTGCTCTAATCTGATCAAGAACCGCAAGCTCTATTATCCCTTTGCGATTGCGGTCATTCTCGCAGTGACCATCGCTTATCTCTTTGACTCCCTGACCTTTAATCCCCACATTCACGAGCTTCGTGGGGGAGATCCCATGATCTTTACCCTGGTCTTGGGGCTGTTCGTGGTCAATGCGGCGGGAGCTATCATCGTGCTCTATGCCAATAGCTTCGTCATGAAAAATCGCTCCAAGGAGCTGGGGATCTACAGCATGCTCGGCCTTGAAAAACGCCATCTTATCAGCATGATCTTCAAGGAACTCTTGCTTTTTGGCTTGCTGACTATCTCAGCCGGCGTCTTGATTGGAGCCCTCTTTGACAAGCTGATCTTTGCCTTTCTCTTAAAACTCATGAAGATGAAGGTACAGCTAGTATCCACCTTCCAACCTGGGATTGTCATCTTGGTCTTTGTCACCTTTGGTCTCATCTTTGGACTTTTGATTCTTCTCAATGCTTGGCGCATTCTCCGTTTGAATGCCCTGCAACTAACTCGTGAGAAGGCTAGTGGCGAAAAGAAAGCCCGCTTCTTGTGGCCCCAAACCATCCTGGGCTTAGCCTCTCTTGGTTTTGGCTACTACCTAGCTTTGTCGGTCAAAGACCCTATCATTGCGCTTGTGACCTTCTTTCTAGCGGTTATCTTGGTCATGATCGGGACTTACCTGCTCTTTAATGCGGGGATCACCGTCTTCTTGCATCTGCTCAAGAAAAAGAAGAGCTATTATTACCAGCCCAACAATATGATTTCGGTCTCTAACCTCATCTATCGCATGAAGAAAAATGCAGTGGGGCTTGCGACCATTGCCATCCTCTCGACCATGGTGCTGGTAACCATCTCTGCAGCAACCAACATCTATGTCGGTAGCGAAATGGTCAAGAAAATCATGGCGCCTCATGATTTCTCTGTCCAAGGAAAAGGGGTCGATCTGGAGCAGATCAATCAGAAATTTGATGAATTTGCCTCTGAGCACCATCTCAAGATCAAGAATCGTGACCTGATGACCTATGCCAACTTTGGGGTTAAATCACAAAAGGGCACAGATTTCACCGTCTATCCAGCTGATGAACGCAGCGTCACTCCCAAAACCGTCTTTATGGTCTTTGATGTAGCTAGTTATGAACACATGACAGGCGAACAAGTCGATCTGACAGGCAACCAAGTCATCCTCTTTGCCCATAACAAGGCTCTTAAAGGGCAAAAGCAGTTCACTATCAATGGGCAAGACTTCCAAGTCAAAGAAGAGGTGAGCAAGGATTTTATCACTGATCATGTGCCAAATCAGTTTAACATGCTGACGGAGGATTTCAACTACCTGATCGTGCCGGACCTCTCAGTCTTTGTCGCTCAGTTTCCAAATCTGGCCATCAATACCAATATCTACGGTGGCTTCAATGTCAATGTCGATGAAGACCAGCAACTCAAGCTGGCAGCCAGCTATGACAAGATGATCGATGAATTGAGCAGCCAACAGGGCCAAGGGACCTTTATCTATGGAGGCAACCGAGCCAATGATGTGGCAGAGTTGAATAGCCTCTTTGGCGGCATCTTCTTTATCGGGATTTTCTTGTCACTGATCTTTATGGTCGGAACCGTCATCGTCATCTACTACAAGCAAATCTCAGAAGGTTATGAAGACCGTGATCGCTTCGTCATTCTCCAACAGGTGGGGCTTGATGAACACGAGGTCAAACGGACCATCAACCGTCAAGTGCGGACTGTCTTCTTCCTCCCCCTCATCTTTGCCTTTGTCCACCTGGCCTTTGCCTACCATATGATCCGCCTCATTCTCAAAGTGCTCGGTGTCATCAATAGTGGCCAAGTCCTCGTCGTAACCCTCAGCGTTTGTGGTGTCTTTCTCGTCACCTACCTGATCGTCTTTTGGATCACCTCTCGGAGCTACCGTAAGATTGTGCAGATTTAAGGAAAAAGAAGCTCGAATCAAATTAGAAACTTTCCTTAGGTGAGTACGGACGTCAGCGAACTTCGAAGAAGTTCCATGACTAATTATTGAGCCTAAGGTCTCAATAATTCCGAGTGCCTGAAACATGATTATTTCAGGCACTTTTCTCACAGCAGAAAATTTCAATATACTCTAAATAATAATCAGAAATCATTTGGATATTTTTGCACAATAGTCCAGATTAGGTTATTCAAAGTAAAAATTGTCAACTTTTTAAGCTCGCTCATGGCGGGCTTTTTTGTACGAAAACCGACTGCGATTGTTTTTGTTTTTCAAAGGGATACACAAAAAAGACTGAACCCGTAGAGTTCAGTCTTTGTTCACTTTCTATTAAAGTGATGTAAGGAAAGTCAATCCTCCTAGGATGACACCTGCTGAATTTGGAATGATCAAAATCCAGTCTTTTTTAGGTTCCTTTGTCCAACCATAAATGACCCAGATCAAGCAAGAAATAGCAGCTGACAAGGGTTGGAAAGGTTGGGCCTTATTTCCCTGTAAATTAGCAATAATTTGTGGGATGTAGGCAATGAAAACGATAATCCCAATAAAGGCACCGATCGAGCCAACGATTTGGTTGATTTTTTGTTTATTCATAAAATTTTACCTCTGTGTATCAAAATAGCATAAGTAGGAAGAAAATGCAATTAATTTGCATGCTATGCAAGATGAAAATGATTACATTCGCACAAAATTAGACAATGTGTCAAAAAAATAGCAACTAGAGAGAAGACTCTCTCGAAAAGAAATCCATCTTCCTGCAAAATCACAAGATTGTGACACTTTACAGTTCGGTAACATTTGAAAAAAAGACTTGAATTTGTAAAGGACAAAAGGTAGAATAGTGCATACTTAAAAAAAGAAAAGGAAATGGTAGTTTCAAAATGAATGAAAAACAAATGAAAATTCTTGGTTGGGTTGCGACCTTTATGTCTGTTATGATGTATGTGTCTTACTTCCCACAAATCATGGACAACCTCGCTGGTCACAAAGGAAACTTTATTCAACCGCTTGTCGCAGCCATCAACTGTAGCCTTTGGGTCTACTACGGCCTCTTTAAAAAAGAACGCGATATCCCACTTGCTGCAGCCAATGCACCAGGGATCATCTTTGGTTTGATCACAGCCATCACAGCCTTGTAATCAACGAAAGAGAGAGTGGGACAGAAATCGGTCATTCGTTAGAATTCGATTTCGTCGTCCC
>OJTC01000069.1_pt1 | contig 11201 bp, 9 predicted proteins | sample 1599601 | NCBI WGS metagenome assembly OJTC01 (sample SAMN04436982, study PRJEB24849) | human gut metagenome | biome: human gut; feature: NICU; material: stool | host: Homo sapiens | place: USA: Saint Louis, MO | collected 2010-07-03 | reverse complement strand
ACAAAAAAGAGCAAAAACAAAAACACACTATCGAGAACAAAAACAACCACACCACGAACCTCTAGAATTAGAAGTTGGGCCGCTGCGGTTCCGCAGCACGGGAATCTATCTTAGAAGAACTTCCTGAAGCTTGTCAAGTCGATTCTTGCAGAAGATTTATTCCCTTGTCCGTCGCGGCGAATCGCAACGGGTAATACTATAAGCAGCTACTACCCCTGAATACAAAATTCAGGCGCGGTGAGCCTGAACACACCGCGCCTGAGCTGGGATAATACTCTATTTTGCCGTAGCTACAGCCAGATTTCGCTTCCCCTTGCGCACTAGCACCTTTCCGCCAGATAGCAGATCTGTTTCGGCGATCACATAATCGGCGTCCTCTACCTTCTGATTATTCAGGTAAGCGCCACCGGACTTGATCGTCCTCCGGGCGGCTCCCTTCCCCTTCTCTAATCCAGTACCAACTAGAAGATCGACAATTGTGGAGGTGCCGACCTCAAATTCAGTTGCCGGAAGGGACTCTGTAGCCGAAGCTAGAGTCGACGCATCGATCGATGCCAGATCGCCCTTACCCCACAGAGCTTCAGTAGCAGCAAGAACCTGATCCGTTACTTCATCGCCATGGACAAGTCGGGTTACGGATTCTGCAAGCTCCTTTTGGGCCGCCCGCAATTGAGGCTTCTCCGCAGTCAGCTTCTCTAGCTCTTCAATTTCCTCGCGAGACTTGAATGTAAACACCTTCAAGAAACGAATTACGTCTGCGTCCTCGGCAGTAAGCCAGAACTGATAGAAGGCGTAGGGTGACATCATTTCGGGATCTAGCCAAATAGCCCCGCCCTCAGATTTGCCAAACTTCGTTCCATCCGCCTTAGTAATGAGCGGCGTAGTCATAACGTGTACGGATTCGCCCTTCACCTTACGGATCAGGTCCATACCACCGACCAAGTTACCCCACTGGTCGTTGCCACCAGTCTCCAGGGTGCAGCCGTAACGCTCAAACAGCTGCAAGAAATCATTCGCCTGCAAAATCTGGTAGGAGAACTCCGTGTAGGAAATACCTTCTTCGGACTTTAAGCGCCTCGCTACCGCATCCTTCGAGAGCATGGCCCCCATGCGGAAATTCTTCCCCAGGTCTCTTAGCAGATCGATCGCCGAGAGCTCACTGGTCCAATCAAGGTTATTCACCATGACTGCCGCATTGTCGCCCTCGAAAGACAGGAAGTGAGCGATCTGATCGCGCAACCGCTCTACCCAACCCTCCACGACCTCGCGGGACTGGAGAGTACGCTCGCCCTTCATTCTAGGATCGCCAATGAGTCCGGTAGCTCCGCCGACAAGCGCAATCGGCTTATGCCCGGCATTTTGCAAATGACGCATCATGAGCACCTGCACCAGATGCCCGTGGTGGAGCGATGCAGCAGTAGGATCGAAACCACAATAGAAAGTGACAGGTCCCTGCGCCAGGGTCTTGCGCAGTTCTTCTAAATCCGTGTGCTGGGCAATGAGACCACGCCATTGCAGCTCGTCGATAATATCCGTCACTGTCATTCCTTCCAGAAAATGGTTTCTTATTCTCTTAGTAGTTTCTCGCATAGAAGTAGCTAAATGCCAACTCCACAGCAAAGATATTCGCTATTCGGCCCGAAAACACTCTGCCAGTTGCTTTGCCTCAAGCAACTGTTCTGCAACTCGCTCAGGTGCTGTACCACCCACCCCATTACGAGAGGTCACCGAGCCTTTTGCGCTGAGTACAGCCCTTACCTCGGGTGTCAAAGCAGGGGAAATAGTATGGAACTCCTTATCCGTCAGCTCCCACAGCTCACGGCCAGTTGCATCGGCAAGTGCAACGCATCGCCCCGAAATGGAATGCGCGTTCCTAAAGGGGATGCCTTGGCGCACCAGCCATTCAGCGACATCTGTCGCCAGCGAAAAACCCCGCGGAGCTAGGTAGCCCATTCGATCAGTATGAAGAGTCATCGTCCTAACCATTCCAGCCATAGCTGGCAACAGGACATCCAGCGTGTCTATCTGGTCGAATACCGGTTCTTTGTCCTCTTGCAGATCCCGGTCGTAAGCCAGGGGAATTCCTTTCAATACAACCAGCAAGGTTTGCAAATCCCCAATAAGTCTGCCTGCCTTCCCGCGAGCAAGCTCAGCTACGTCAGGATTCTTCTTCTGCGGCATAATCGAGGATCCAGTAGAGAACGAGTCAGCAAGCGTGACATATCCGAACTCCACGGTATTCCAAGTAATTATCTCTTCTGCTAGCCGTGACAGATCAATACCTATCTGAGCGCAGATAAAAGAGAACTCCGAGACGACGTCGCGGCTAGCCGTACCGTCTATGGAATTCTTGCAAGGACCAGCAAACCCGAGTTCATCTGCAATATTCGAAGCATCCAGTCCCAAGGTATTGCCAGCAAGCGCCCCTCCCCCGTACGGAGAATATTGCGCTCGGCCATCCCAGTCTCGGAACCGGCCCAGATCGCGCAGCAACGGCCAAACATGGGCTAGCAATTGGTGGGCTACCAATACGGGTTGAGCATGTTGCATGTGAGTGCGCCCCGGCATAATTGCGTCCCCAACGCGTTCGGCCTGCTCAATTAGCGAGTCCACGAGATCCAGCACCCGTCCGCGAAGATGTGTTGCTTGCTCACGCAGATACATTCGGATCAGAGTAGCGATCTGATCATTTCTGGATCTACCAGCACGCAGTTTCCCACCGAGCTCATCGCCCGCAATCTCAAGTAGCCCCCTCTCGAGGGCGGTATGCACGTCCTCGTCCGACGCCAGTGGAACAAAGGTGCCAGCTAGAACCCGCTCTCGCAATGTCAAAAGAGCTTCTTCCATCTGGGAGTGCTCTAAATCAGTCAAGAGTCCTACTCGGCGAAGTTCCCTCGCATGCGCAAGTGAGCCAGCAATGTCGTAAGGTGCCAACCGCCAGTCAAAATGCGTAGATCGAGACAATGCGTCCAGTGCCTCAGAAGGCTGACCCGAAAATCTGCCTCCCCATAGACTTATCTTCTTCTCTTGCATCGATGCACCCTACAAATTGCCTATACCGAAATCCACGCCGCGCCCAAACTTCACGTCACGAGCCGCAGCTAGCTTCGCCGGCAACCCGTAGATTTCAATGAACCCCTTGGCATGGGACTGGTCAAACGTATCCCCAGTCTCGTAAGTTGCCAGATTGAAATCGTAGAGCGAAGACTCCGAACGACGCCCAGTCACAGTAGCCCTGCCCCCATGTAGTTGCAGGCGAATATCCCCAGTCACATAAGTTTGCGTGTCTTTGATAAAAGCATCCAAAGATTTCTTTAACGGACTGAACCACTGGGCGTCATAGACCAGCTCTGCCCAGCGCCGATCCACCTGTCTCTTGAATCGCGCCTGCTCGCGCTCGATGGTGACATTCTCTAGTTCTCTGTGAGCTTCGATCAGCGCGATCGCACCGGGAGCCTCGTAAATCTCTCTGGACTTGATGCCCACCAGGCGGTCCTCGACAATATCGATTCGACCTATCCCCTGGGCTCCCGCCCTGGTATTCAATTCCTGAATAATCTGAAGCGGATTCATTAGATTTCCGTCAATAGCAACGGGAATTCCCTTCTCGAATGAGATGACTAGCTCGTCGGGAAGCGGCGGGTAAGTGGGATCATCCGTGTAGGTGTAAACATCTTTAGTGGGTGCGTTCCACAGATCCTCCAAAAACCCGGTCTCTACAGCCCTGCCCCACACGTTTTGATCGATTGAGAACGGATTGTGTTTCGATGTTTCAATGGGCAGCTGGTGCTCCTGGGCGTATTCAATTGCCACGTCCCGCGTCAGTGCTAGATCCCGCACCGGAGAGATACAACTGAGATCGGGAGCCATAGAGGTAAAGGAGACCTCAAACCTAACCTGGTCATTTCCTTTGCCGGTGCACCCATGCGCCATCGTGTCAGCGCCAAACTGCCTAGCTGCACGAACAAGATGCTTCACAATTAGCGGCCTAGAAATGGCCGACACCAGCGGATATTTATCTTGGTACAACGCGTTTGCCTGTAAAGCAGGCATGCAGTATTCGGAAGCAAATTCTTCTTTAGCATCAGCGACGTAAGCTTCCACCGCTCCGCAATCCAACGCCCTCTGTCTGATTACCTCGAGGTCTTCCCCGCCCTGGCCGACATCGACTGCAACGGCGATAACCTCGGCTCCAGTTTGCTCACCAATCCAGCCGATCGCTACCGAGGTATCTAGGCCACCGGAATAGGCTAATACAATCCTTTTCTTCGACATCTCAAACTCTCCTTCAATTTTCAGTTCCGCGCGACTCTGCGAATTTCATTAGATACTGGGTCACTTCTTCAGCTTGCTCCGGATCGACACAGATGATGAGGACGGTGTCATCGCCCGCAACACAGCCCACCACGCCTTCAAGCATCGCCCCATCGATGGCAGAAGCAAGCAGCTGGGCAGCACCGGCAGGCGTCCTTAGAACCACCTGATGAGCCACGGCCGTAGCTGCCACCACTAGGTCTCGACTCCATCGTCGGAGCCTCACTTCACCCGATTCTGTAGATACCTCTCCGGGCACAACCCGGGTAGTCGAAAGACCGTAAACGTAGTCCCCCGATTCGTTGCGAACCTTTGTCGCGTGCATCTCGACCAGGTCTCGAGACAAGGTTGCCTGAGTAGTAGTGATTCCACGGGCCCCTAGAGCATCACGGAGCTCAGATTGAGATCCAATAGTTTCCGATGCAAAGATCTCGGCAATCGCTGCCCTACGCGCAGCTTTAGTACCTGGCCTAACCTGTCCCATTCGCTTAATCTCCTTCAGAAAGACTATGCGCATAACTATACATTGTTCCGTATAATCATGACAAGGAGGTTAAACCAAGGTGGACGGCCAAAGCCGCCCACCTTCGAGTATTACTAACTGCTATTTCTTCTTGGCTTCGAGCTCATCAAGCTTAGAAGCCACCTTCTGAGCCCACTTGCGGATGCGTTCCCACTCGCGGAAATCGCCCTCTAAAGCACCGCCAAGACGGGCAACTGTACGTTCACGTAAATTCAGCACAGTGGGATCCAACTTGCCCTTGAAGGTAACATAATCGATCGGTTCCATAGCCAGAAGTACTGGCCCTACCCTAGAGGGGTCTTGGACATTGCCCTTAGGAACTCCCGAAAGACCGACCGAGAATGCCCACATAGGCAATGTGCGAAGCTCTTCACCGAACTTCTTTGCAAAATCACCTGCCCCTTCGAGCCACTGAGTCATGTATACCGCACTACCCAAGACTACGGCGTCAATGCCGGATAGGTCGCGGACTTTACCTGGATCAACCCGTTTTGCCTCGTGACCTGCGTTTCGCAGCTCATCGACGATGACGTCACCGATTTCACCTGTGGAACCATGTTTTGTCGCAACTGCTACTAACGTCTTCATGCGTTAAGTATCGCTCCAAAGTTTCGATATTGCGTAATAAAAAGTCCCAATAAATGAAATTCCGCGCCCCCAGCCGGGGCGCGGAATCTTGCTCTTGGGTCCTCTTACCTAAGCAAACTAGCTACGAAGCTCAGCTCCAAACTTCTTGCCAGCCTTCTTCACTATTCGCTTACGCAAAGAAGCTGTTTCCTCCGCTGTCAGCGTGCGATCTGCAGCACGCATCTTCATCGAGAAGGCAAGCGACTTCTTCCCTTCCCCAATGTTCGCACCACGGTAAATATCGAAGAGGCGTACTTCTTCACAAACATCACCAAGCAAAGTACGAATGAGCTGTGCTACGTCCTCGGCAGGAAGAGATTCATCCACTACGAGCGCAATATCTTCCTTCGAAGGCGGGAAGGTAGAGACAGCTTTAACCTGCTTAGGCTCTTGCGAAGCCTTCTGCAAAACAGCCGACAGGTCTAGCTCACAAGCAACTGCGCGGGCAGGCAAGTGATACTCAGCCACTACCTGCGGGTGCAATTCACCTGCTCGACCAATTTCCTTACCTTCTACACTCAGCCGTGCGACTCGGCCTGGATGGAACGGTTCGGGCAATTCGGCGAGTGCCTCAACGTCCATTTGCACCCCGGCAATGCGGCAAATACTGCGCGCCAGCTCAATTCCATCTGCCCAGTCAAAATTACGGACGCTCCCGAGAACACCGGTTGGCCCTGCCTGACCGGCAAGAATTATCCCGACGTGCTGCGGCTGGCTCGGTACCCCCTTGTGTAGGGCGGCAATGGTTTGCTCATCCGGCCTTTTATCTGCCCTTGGCAGTGACGCAGGCACAGTTCCCTTAGCGAAGTAGACCTTTCCTACCTCGAAGATTGCTAGAGATTCAGTGCCACGGGCGATATTCAGTTCCGCCACAGGCAGGAGCGAATCGAGAATTGAAGTACGCAGATAAGGATGATCAGCGGCCAGCGGGTTAGCAAGCTTCACCGCATCCCTGCGCGAATCCTGCTCCTCTAGGCGCTGCCTATCAAAAGCATCCCCTACGAACGGGTACGACAGCACCTGGGTAAGACCAGAAGCAGCGAGACCGTTTTGCACATCGCGACGGACAGCCTGAGAGAAAGAAAGGCCAGTTCCTGCCGGAGCATGCGGCACAATCGACTCAATCTTGTCGTAGCCATCCAAACGAGCGATCTCTTCTACCAAATCCGCCGGCCCGGTAAGATCGGGACGCCACGACGGCGCAGTAACACGAAGCTGGTCCCCATCCTGATCTACCTGCGCACCAATCATCTCGAGCAGCTCAGTTATTCGGCCAACACCGTAATCGACGCCCGTGAGCCTGGAAGGATACGACTGGCCCATAGCAATCGGGGTCGGCTCAGGAACGTTGTTCAGATCAGTAATATGACTGTCTGCTTCTCCGTGACCGTACTCGACCAACAGATCAACCGCGCGCTGAGCGGCTACCGCCTGCAGCTGTGGGTCCACCCCGCGCTCGAAGCGTTTTGCGGCTTCGGTAGGTAGCTTGTGCCGCCGCGAGGAGCGCGCAATAGACACTGCGTCAAAGTGGGCTGCTTCGAGCAACACATCGGTGGTGCCCTCCTCGACCTCGGTATCCGCACCACCCATCACACCTGCAATGGCAAGCACTCGGTTTCCCTGCGCACCGTCACAGATAAGTAGGTCTTCGGGATCCAATTCGCGCTTTACCTCGTCAAGAGTAGTTAGGCTCTCGCCTGCCTTAGCGCGACGCACGTGCAAAGCCTCGTCTACCTTAGACAGATCGTATGCGTGCATTGGCTGTCCAAGATCCATCATCACGTAGTTAGTGACGTCTACGGGCAAAGAAAGCGAGCGCATCCCAGCTACCTCTAGACGATGAACCATCCACTCAGGAGTCTTTGCCTGCGGATCGACGCCACGCACCACGCGCGTTACGAAACGATCGCAACCAATGTTCCCGCGAATGGGGTTCTGGTCCGAGATCTTTACGCTGAATCCCTTACCATCAGCCTCCGGCACGGGAGCAATACCTGGGTCCTCAAACGGCTGCCCTGTGGAATGAGAGTATTCCCTGGCAAGACCACGCATCGAGAAACAATAGCCCCTATCAGGGGTGACGTTCACTTCCAAGATCTCTTCGCCGAAGCCAAACAGATCCATTAACGACTCGCCTGGCTCAGGTATCTGCTCCGGAGAATAGCGTTCTGTAAGCACCAGAATGCCATTATGTTCATTCGAAAGCCCCAGCTCGCGCTCAGAGCAGATCATGCCGTCAGAGATGTGTCCGTAAGTCTTCCTAGAGCTAATAGAAAATGGACCCGGAAGGACCGCTCCAGGCAACACAACAGCAACCAGGTCACCCGGACCAAAGTTATGCGCGCCGCAGATGATCCCCCGCGAAGGCAGATCCGACGGTTCTTTGCCCTCACCGGGAGCGTCGTTGTGTACCCCGACGTCTACACGGCAGTAGTTGATAACCTTGCCGTTCTTCTGTTCCTTTGGCTCCTGAGTCAGCACCTTGCCCACTACCAGCGGACCCTGCACCTGCGAGGCATGGATCTCTTCTTCTTCGATACCCACCTTCACCAGATCAGCTGCAAGTTGAGCTGCATCTGTTCCTTCGGCGATCTTGGTGTGCTCGCCAAGCCAATCCAAAGTTACGTACGGCATCAATTGCCCCTTCCGGTAGTACCAAATTGACTCGAGAAACGGACGTCGCCCTCGACAATGTCATGCATGTCAGCAATTCCATGCTGCAGCATCAATGTACGCTCAATTCCCATGCCGAATGCGAATCCCGTATAGACGTCGGGATCGATACCGCAGGCGCGTAAGACATTGGGATTGACCATGCCACAACCGCCCCACTCGATCCAGCCGGCGCCCCCCTTCTTCTGCGGGAACCACAGGTCCATTTCGGCACTTGGCTCGGTAAATGGGAAGTATGAGGGACGCAACCGAGTCTTTGCCTCCGGGCCGAACATCGTCTTGGCAAAGTGGTCCAACGTCCCCTTCAGATGAGCCATAGTGATGCCCTTGTCAACTGCCAAACCTTCAACCTGGTGGAACACTGGCGTGTGAGTAGCATCCAGCTCATCGGATCGGAAGACCTTGCCTGGGCAGGCAACGTAAACGGGCGGCTCTTTATAGAGAAGCACTCGAGCTTGCACCGGGGAAGTATGAGTACGCATGACTAGGTTTCCCTCGCGCACAGATTGTCCGCCAATAGAGGTCCCATCGACGTAAAAAGTATCCTGCATCTGCCGGGCCGGATGATCAATATCGAAGTTGAGCGCGTCAAAATTGAACCATTCGTGCTCAATTTCAGGACCATCTGCAATATCCCACCCCATCGAGACGAAGAAGTCGGATATTTGTTCCATGAGCGTTTCTAGTGGGTGACGGGCTCCCGTTAGTGAACGGTCGGTAGGCACCGTAACATCCACTACTTCCTGTGCGAGTGCACGCTCTTCAGCCTCCCGCGCAAGTTCTTCATTCCTCTTAGCAAATGCACTTTGCACGGCGCCACGGGCTGCACCCATGCGCTTTCCCGCCTCGGCCTTTTGCTCCTTCGGCACCTCTCGCATCATGCGATTGGCCGACGCGATTGGAGAACCATCGCCAATATGTTGCGCCTTCAGAGCCTTCAATTCTTCTAGATCAGTAGCTGCTGCGAAAGCTTCCAGTGCTTCCTTAACCGCAGCCTCAATACCTGGCCCATCTAATGGGGTGAGCTGGCTAGTCATAAAAACTTTTCCTCCACCAAGTTCCTTTGCACACCAAGGTTACCGCGACAGGGGCCTGCTTATGAATTCAGTCCGCCCCTATGGGGCTTTAGAATGGGAGCATGAATAATCTTGCTAACCGTGCACCCTTAGGAAACACCAAGGCGGGCCAGCTTTCTCCGAGGCTCGCAGTACCCGGACACATTGAACGCCCTGAGTACATGTTCCATGATGGCCCAGAGGTCGTAACTGCCTCTGACACCAAGGATCCAGAGACCGTAGAGAAGATTCGAATTGCAGGACGCATCGCTGCCGATGCGCTCGCCGAAGCAGCCAAGGCCGTTGCCCCCGGTGTTACTACAGATGAGCTAGATAAAATAGCCCACCAATACATTATCGACCACGATGCCTACCCGTCCTGCCTGGGTTACATGGGATTCCCCAAATCTATTTGCACTTCAGTAAATGAGGTAATTTGCCACGGCATTCCGGATGATCGCCCACTCGAAGATGGCGACATCGTGAACCTCGATGTCACCGCCTACAAGAACGGAGTCCACGGCGATACCTGTGCAATGGTCGAGGTAGGTAATGTAGACGAGGAGTCTAGGCTACTAATCGAGCGCACAGAAAAAGCAATGATGCGCGGCATAAAGGCCGTAAAGCCGGGACGCGAAATCAACGTCATTGGAAGGGTAATTGAGTCTTACGCTAAGCGCTTCGATTACGGAGTAGTTCGCGACTATACCGGCCACGGAGTTGGGGAAGCATTCCATTCAGGACTAATCGTCCCCCACTACGATGCTTCGCCGGGCGCTAACGAAGTGATGGAAGTAGGGATGGTGTTCACCATCGAACCCATGCTCACTTTGGGTAGTATTGATTGGAAACAATGGGACGACGACTGGACAGTTGTTACAGCTGATCGTTCCCGCACCGCACAGTTTGAGCACACGATCGTTGTGACTGAGGACGGGGCCGAGATCCTGACCTTGCCGACGCAGAACTAGAAAGGGCAATCAATGGCGCTTGCATTCGGAGTTGACGTAGGCGGTTCCGGCATCAAAGGAGCTTTGGTAGACCTAGAAACCGGCGAGTTAGCCCAGGAACGCCAGAAGATTAAGACTCCGATTCCCGCGACGCCAAAAGCAGTAGCGGAAGTAATAGGCGAGCTAATTCGCAAGTGCGAAGTACCGGAGGGCACCCCGATTGGGGTTGCCTTACCGGCACCACAGCGCCACGGCACGGTCATGTTTATGGCAAATCTTGACCAGTCGTGGGTAGGTGTAAATGTCTGCGACGCAATCGAGAAGTACACCGGCTATAAGGTGAGATCAGTAAATGATGCGGATGCCGCTGGCTACGCCGAGGTCGCATACGGTGCCGCAAAAGATAATCATGGTGTTGTAATTGTGACCACTCTAGGCACCGGCATCGGTTCTGCCCTAGTAGTAGACGGAGTGCTAGTGCCGAACACCGAGCTCGGGCATATCGAAATTGATGGTCATGATGCTGAGCAAAAGGCTGCTGCCTCAGTACGCGAAAAGAAAAAGCTTTCTTGGGATAAATGGGCAAAACGGTTACAGAAGTACTACTCCACTTTGCAGATGCTCTTCACCCCTGACCTTTTCGTTGTGGGCGGCGGAGTATCACGACATCACGAGAAGTTCCTTCCGAAACTGGATTTGAAGACTCCCATAAAACCGGCCGAGCTACGTAATACTGCTGGAATAGTCGGCGCAGCGATCCTAGCTGCAAAAGACAAATAAAAATATGGGTTGTGGGGAACCTGCAGGTTCCCCACAACCCATATTTTTGAGCCGGCCTATAAGCCGGGTTCTGTACCTCATTGAGAGGCGACGGCCATCCATCTACCCCTGTCGTTGCCGACAGGATCTAGCAACCTACCTGCAAGGGTAAGCGGACCACCTTCCTTGCTACTTGGTCTTGCTCCGGGTGGGGTTTACCATGCCGCTTCAGTCACCTGCCGCGCGGTGAGCTCTTACCTCGCCTTTTCACCCTTACCTACTAGACGTTGTCTATAGGCG
>OJTC01000064.1_pt1 | contig 12208 bp, 5 predicted proteins | sample 1599601 | NCBI WGS metagenome assembly OJTC01 (sample SAMN04436982, study PRJEB24849) | human gut metagenome | biome: human gut; feature: NICU; material: stool | host: Homo sapiens | place: USA: Saint Louis, MO | collected 2010-07-03 | reverse complement strand
AGAAGAAAACAAAGGCACTTATATTACACTTGTATTACAATTGCGAGATAAATCCAAAACAAAAATGACATTTTCATGTCATTTCAATTTATTTCGTAAAACGCATTTTCTAAAATAGCAACCCATGACTTCTCTAATCCTTCCCGGGTTACAGAAGAAAAGACGATAAAGGTGTCAGCTGGATCAAAATCTAGTTTTTTCTTGATGATCGATTCGTGTTTGTTCCATTTTCCACGTGGAATCTTATCTGCCTTGGTAGCAACTAAGATCACAGGAATCTCATAATATTTTAAGAATTCATACATCTGAACATCATCTGCTGAAGGTTCGTGGCGAAAATCGACTAGGCTAACGACTGCTTTTAAATTCTCCCGGCTGGTGAGATATTCTTCGATCATCCGCCCCCACTTCTCGCGCTCTTTTTTAGAGACACGTGCATAGCCATAACCAGGTACGTCTACCAAACGGAGTTTATCATCGATATTGAAGAAATTGAGCAATTGGGTTTTACCTGGTTTCCCAGATGTTCTGGCCAGGTTTTTTCGATTTAAGAGAGTATTAATAAAAGAAGACTTGCCGACATTGGATCGACCGGCAAGTGCAACTTCTGGAATCTCATCTTGAGGATAATGACTCTTATTTGCAGCGCTTAAGAGGATATCCGCATTATGTGTGTTAATTTCCATATTTTATCTTTCTAGGCTGTTTCGAGAATGGGTTTTTCAGTTCCATCTACAGCTTCTTTTGTAATTCGAACAAGTTTGACATCTTCTTGACTTGGAATTTCAAACATGACATCCATCATGGTTTCTTCGATAATCGAACGAAGTCCACGAGCTCCTGTTTTTCTTTCGATGGCTTTATTAGCAATCTCTTGAAGAGCTTCATCATCGAATTCCAATTCAACGTTATCATAAGAGAGCAAGGTTTGGTATTGTTTTACCAAGGCATTGCGTGGCTCTTTCAAGATACGGACAAGGTCGTCAACTGTCAATTGCTCAAGAGCAGCAAAGACTGGAAGACGTCCGATCAATTCTGGGATAATCCCGAATTTTTGAATATCTTCTGCCACGATTTCTTGCATGTAAGAGCTTGATTCATCAATAGCTTTATTGTTTTTACCGAAACCGATGACTTTTTCACCGAGACGTTGCTTGACAATTTCTTCGATCCCGTCAAAAGCCCCACCTACGATGAAGAGAATATTCTTGGTATCCACTTGGATCATCTCTTGTTGTGGGTGTTTACGTCCCCCTTGAGGTGGGACACTAGCGACGGTTCCTTCGATGATCTTTAAGAGGGCTTGTTGTACCCCTTCACCAGAAACGTCACGTGTGATAGAGACATTTTCACTTTTCTTAGCGATCTTATCGATTTCATCGACATAGATAATGCCTCGTTCAGCGCGCTCGATGTTAAAATCAGCCGCCTGAAGAAGTTTCAAGAGAATGTTTTCAACGTCTTCTCCTACATAACCAGCTTCAGTCAAGGCTGTTGCATCTGCAATGGCAAATGGGACATTCAAGCTACGTGCTAAGGTTTGGGCTAAGAAAGTCTTACCTGAACCAGTAGGGCCAATCATGAGGATATTTGATTTTTGCAATTCAACATCTGTCTCATCTTCACGCGTATCGTGGAAGTTGATGCGTTTGTAGTGGTTATATACCGCTACAGCAAGGGCACGTTTGGCACGATCTTGACCGATCACATAGTGGTTCAATATATTGAGCAATTCGATTGGTTTTGGAACTTCGCTAAGGTCTGCAAGAACTTCTTCTGCTAGCTCCTCACGGATAATTTCTTGTGCTAACTCTACACATTCATTACAGATAAACGCGTTGTTTCCTGCAATGATTTTTTGGACTTCATCTTGACTCTTTCCGCAAAATGAACAATAAACCATCATATCATTATTTTGATTCGTTGGCATGTATTTCCTCTTTCTGTCATTTTCTGTTTCTATTTAGTTTAAAATAAGGTCATGTAAAAGGCGTGAATGGAATTCACAAGATTGGTAAAAGCATTTAGTAAGAATAAAATAGCGAGGCCAAACCGTTTTTTACGAAAGGTTTGTAAGGCGCAAATCAAACAGATGACGCATAAGACAGCTGTAAAAAAACCAAAGACACTTCGCTCCATTAGTCTAAATCCTTTCTCTTATAATAGTTGACCGTAAAATCATATTGGTTCTTTTCATCTTTCGGATGATGGACTTGACGGACTCTTTCATAGCGGTTCTCTTCAAATTTTGGTGCCAATGTATCTCCATCAATCGTTGCATGAATCATGGTCTGGATCAACTCTTCTAACTGGTCAGAAAAGAGCTTTAAAATCTGACTGCCACCGATAATATAAAGATTCTTCTCTTGGTTCTGATACCACTCCAAGACTTCATCTTTGCTGTGCATGACAAGTACAGCGTCATTTTCAGAATCGTAGGCTTGATCTTGCGTTAAGATAATGCTAGTCCGACCTGGTAGAACCCGTTTTTTCATACCATCAAAGGTCACTCTTCCCATGAGAATGGCTTGCCCCATGGTCGTTTCTTTGAAATGCTGAAGCTCAGCTGGCAGGTGCCAAGGCATGACTTGGTCCTTTCCAATAATGCCATTTTCAGTTTGAGCCCAGATACCAATTATCTTTTTCATTCTCTCATCCTTTACACTGATACTTCTATTTTATCAAATTTTCTTATAAAAGACTGATTTCAACTATCTAGTTTGGAGGATATTTTTTTAAATACAAACAGAAAAAACCGCGAGATTTTCGCGGTTTTTCTTAGCCACAAGTTAGCTTAGTCTTCTTTTTTGCGTTTTGCAAATCCGAATAATGAGAGACCTGCTAAAGCACTAAAGATTGCAAGACCAGCAGTAGAAGATTCTTTTGTTCCCGTGTTTGGAAGTTGTGCAGTTGGATTTTGTGGATCGATATACTTCACTTCTTCTTTCGTTTCTGGAACGACAGGAATCGTTGGTTCTTCTGGTTTTGGTTGTGGAGTAGGTTGTGGTTGTGGTTCTGGTGTTGGTTGCGGTTGTGGAGTAGGCTGTGGCTGTGGCTGTGGCTCTGGTGTCGGAGTTGGATCCGGCATTGGAGTTGGTGTCACAGTCTTCTTGTAGATATGTTGAGTGTTTCCATCTTTATCTACAACAGTCTTCACGAAGTCATAACCTGGGATTTCTTTCTTCGGTTGTTCCCCATCTTCTGTAGGGTTACCTGGGATTGGATCCCCATTTTCGTCTACGTATGAAGTTGTAACTTTTTCATAGACGTGTTCAGTATCACCATTAGGCAATTTCTTGGTCTCCACAAAGCGGTAACCTGGAATTTCAGCTTTTGGTTCTTCTCCATCAACTGTAGGATATCCTGGGATTTCCTTACCTTCTTTATCAACAAATTTAGTGATTGGAAGAACAGTTGGTGTGTAAGTTGCAGAAGCTTTTGTTCCATTCACATCTTCACGAACCACTGTCACTGCTGGTGCAGTTCCTGTAAATTCAGGTTCTGGTTTGAAGGTTACTGTTCCGTCTGGTGCTACTGTGTAAGTACCAACACCTGGAATTGTCTTCGTAGTTGAACCATCGTCAAATGTAGCTGGAACATCATCATTCATTGGAACACGGCTATCGCCTTCCTTGAATGTTGGTTTACCAGATTGTTCTTTACCTTTTGGTCCAATAGTTGTAGCTGGTTCTGCTGTTGGTGTTACTGGAGTTACAGTTGGTGTGTACTTAGCTGTAACTGGTGTACCATTCTTATCAACACGTTTAACAGTCACGCCTGTTCCTGTTCCTGTGAATGATTTTTCTGGTACGAAGGTAACTGTTCCATCTGGAGCTACTGTGTAGGTTCCTTCGCCTGGAATTACCTTATTTGTTGAACCATCTTCAAAGGTTGCAGGTGTATCATCATCCATTGGTACATCTGGGTTACCCGGTGTGAATGTTGGTTTGCCTGTTTGTGTTTGCCCTTGAATATCTGTTGATGTAGCAGGATCAGCTGTTGGTGTCACAGGTGTAACAGTTGGTGTGTACTTAGCTGTAACTGGTGTACCGTTCTTGTCAACACGTTTAACAGTCACGCCTGTTCCTGTTCCTGTGAATGATTTTTCTGGTACAAATGTAACTGTTCCATCTGGAGCTACTGTGTATGTTCCTTCGCCTGGAATTACCTTAGTTGTTGAACCATCGTCAAATGTTGCTGGAACATCGTCGTTCATTGGAACACGGCTGTCACCTTCAGTAAATACAGGTTTACCTGTTTGAGTTGCACCTTGCACATCAGTAGATACTGCTGGGCTTGCAGTTGGTGTAACTGGTGTTACAGTTGGTGTGTAAGTTGCAGAAGCTTTGCTTCCATTCTTATCTTCACGAACCACTGTCACTGCTGGTGCAGTTCCGACAAATGATTTCTCAGGTACGAATGTCACTGTTCCGTCTGGGGCTACTGTGTAAGTACCAACACCTTCAACTGTCTTCGTAGTTGAACCATCGTCAAATGTTGCTGGAACATCATCGTTCATTGGTACACGGCTATCACCTTCAGTAAATTCAGGCTTACCTGTTTGAGTTGCACCTTGAATGTCTGTAGATGTTGCTGGCTTAGCTGTTGGAGTTACAGGTGTAACGGTTGGTGTGTAGGTTGCAGTAACTGGAGTACCGTTCTTATCAACACGTTTCACTGTTACGCCTGTACCTGTTCCTGTGAATGATTTTTCTGGTACAAAGGTTACGGTTCCGTCTGGAGCAACGGTGTAAGTTCCTTCACCTGGAATAACTTTTGTTGTTGAACCATCTTCAAAGGTAGCTGGTACATCATCATCCATTGGGATAGCAGGGTTACCAGGTGTGAAGCTTGGTGTACCTGTTTGAGTTTGACCTTGGATGTCTGTAGATGTTGCAGGTTCAGCAGTTGGTACAACTGGAGTGATCTTAGGTGTGTAAGTTGTCTCAGCAACAGTTCCGTTTGTATCTTTACCTTGAACCTTAACTGGAACCACATCACCTGAGTATGATTTATCCGTTGGTGTGAAGGTCACAACACCTGTTTCTTTATCAACGGTGAAGGTACCAATTTCTTTACCTTCTGGTGATTTAGCAACTACAGATTCTGCTGGCTGACCATTTTCGTCAAGAAGAGTAATGGTATCCTTGTCGATTGGTGCAACTGGGTCACCTTCAGTGAAGGTCACAGTTCCAGTTTGAACCACACCTTGAGGGGCTTCTGATTCAGCTGGAGTCGCTGTTGGAGTTACTGGTGTCACAGTTGGTGTGTACTTAGCAGTAACTGGAGTACCGTTCTTATCGACACGTTTCACCGTTACGCCTGTACCTTCTCCTGTGAATGATTTTTCTGGAACAAATGTTACGGTTCCGTCTGGAGCAACAGTGTAAGTTCCTTCACCTGGAATCGTCTTGGTTGTTGATCCATCTTCAAATGTTGCAGGTGTATCATCATCCATTGGAACATTTGGATTACCTGGTGTGAAGGTTGGTGTACCTGTTTGCGTTTGACCTTGTTTGTCAGTAGATGTTGTATCTTCTGCAGTTGGTGTAACTGGGGTTACGGTTGGTGTATATGTCGCAGAAGCTTTAGTTCCGTTCATATCTTCACGAACAACAGTTACCGCTGGTGCAGTTCCGACAAATGATTTCTCTGGTACGAATGTCACTGTTCCATTTGCTGCTACTGTGTAAGTACCAACACCGTTTACAGTCTTCGTAGTTGAACCATCTTCGAAGGTTGCTGGAACATCATCGTTCATTGGTACACGGCTATCGCCTTCAGTGAATTCAGGTTTACCAGTTTGTGTAGCACCTTGGATATCTGTAGATGTTGCTGGCTCAGCTGTTGGAGTTACTGGTGTCACAGTTGGTGTGTACTTCGCTGTGATCTCAGTACCGTTCTTATCCACGTGTTTCACTGTTACGCCTGTAGCAGTTCCAGTGAATGATTTTTCTGGTACGAAGGTTACGGTTCCATCTGGAGAAACAGTGTAAGTTCCTTCGCCATCTACTGTCTTAGTGGTTGAACCATCTTCGAAGGTCGCTGGTGTATCTTCATCGATTGGAACATTTGGATTTCCTTCGGTGAAGGTTGGTTTACCAGATTGTGTTTGACCTTGAATATCTGTCGATGTAGCATCTTCAGAAGTTGGAACAACTGGAGTAATCTTCGGTGTATATGTTGTTTCAACTGTAGTTCCATTTGTATCAGCTGCTTGAACCTTAACTGGGACAACATCACCTGAATAAGATTTATCTGTCGGTGTGAAAGTAACTACACCTGTATCTTTATCAACTGTGTATGTACCGATTACATCACCTGCTGGTGATTTCGCTTCTACTGATGCTGCTGGTTGACCATTTTCATCAAGAAGAGTAATCGAATCCTTGTTAATTGGAGCTACTTCATCACCTTCTGTAAAGGTTACAGTTCCAGTTTGAACAAGACCTTGAGGTCCAGTAGATTCAGCTGGTGTTGCTGTTGGAGTTACTGGAGTTACAGTTGGTGTGTAAGTCGCAGAAGCTTTGGTTCCGTTCTTATCTTCACGAACAACGGTTACGGCTGGTGCTTTACCTGTGAATGATTTTTCAGGGACAAAGGTTACAGTTCCGTCTGCTGCTACTGTGTAAGTACCAACGCCATCAACTGTCTTAGTAGTTGATCCATCATCGAAGGTTGCTGGAACATCATCGTTCATTGGCACACGGCTGTTGCCTTCAGTAAATTCAGGCTTACCTGTTTGAGTTTGACCTTGTTTACCAGTTGAAGTAGCATCTTCAGCTGTTGGTGTTACAGGCGTTACAGTTGGTGTGTAAGTCGCAGAAGCTTTGGTTCCGTTCATGTCTTCACGCACAACCGTCACTGCTGGAGCAGTTCCAGTAAATGATTTCTCAGGAACAAAGGTTACAGTTCCGTCAGTTGCTACTGTGTAAGTACCAACGCCATCTACTGTCTTGGTAGTTGAACCATCGTCAAATGTCGCTGGAACATCTTCGTTGATTTCAACAGTTTTCTCAACGCCATCAACCGTTACAGTTCCACCCTTGAATTCAGGTTTACCTGTTTGAGTAGCCCCTTGAATATCAGTTGTTTCAGCTGGTGTTGCTGTTGGAGTTACTGGAACAATTTCAGGAGTGTAGGTTGTATCTACCTTGATGCCGTTTGAACTTTCAGCTTGAACCTTAACAGGCGTTACTTTACCAGTATAAGATTTGTCAGTTGGTGTGAAGGTTACTTGTCCAGTTGCTGAATCAATTGAGTAAGTACCGATTTCAGTTGTACCATCTTCAGCATAAGCTGTTGTACTTGAAACTTCATTTCCATCTTTATCCAAAAGTGTGTAGCTATTATCTTTAATCGTGATCGCTTTATCTTGACCATTTACTTGAACAGTTGTTCCTGCAAAGGTTGGTGTTCCAGTTTGTGTCGCACCTTGGATATCTTTAGATGTAGCTGGATTAGCTGTTGGAACAGCTGCTACAACTGTTGGTGTGTAACTTGCATCTGAAGTGATTGTTGCAGTCTTACCGTCTGCATTGGTAATTGTTGCAGTCGCTTGGACTTTCACACCAGTTGCAGTTCCGACAAAGTCTTTTTCAGGTGTGAAGGTTACTGCTCCTGTAGTAGGATCGATTGTGTAAGTTCCTTCACCTGCTACTGTTACAGTTGTTTCATCAGTCGGTTGACCTGTTGCAGGGTCAATCAATTTCTTACTTGTAATTTGAGCAGTTTCATCATCACTCAATGCAAATGTAGGAGTTTCTGTTTGAGGAACATTTTGAATGTCTTCAGAAACTTTATTTGTTGGAGTAAGGGTGACTGGATTTACAGTTGGTGTGTAAGTTGCAGAAGCTTTGCTTCCGTTCATGTCTTCACGAACAACGGTTACGGCTGGTGCAGTACCAGTAAAGCTTGGGTCTGGAACAAATGTAACAGTACCGTCTGCTGCTACTGTATAAGTACCAACGCCATCTACTGTCTTAGTAGTTGAGCCATCGTCAAATGTTGCAGCAACATCATCGTTCATTGGAACACGACTGTTACCTGCAGTAAATTCAGGTTTACCAGTTTGTGTAGCACCTTGAACACCTGTTGTTTCAGCTGGTGTTGCTGTTGGGGTTACTGGTGTTACGGTTGGTGTGTAAGTCGCTGAAGCCTTAGATCCATTCATGTCTTCACGAACAACCGTTACAGCTGGCGCAGTTCCGACAAATGATTTCTCAGGAACGAAGGTTACGGTTCCATCTGCAGCTACTGTGAAAGTACCTACACCGTCTACAGTCTTGGTTGTTGAACCATCTTCGAAAGTTGCTGGAACATTTTCATTGATGACTACTGTCTTCTCAACCCCATCAATGGTTACTATTCCACCCTTGAATTCAGGTTTACCTGTTTGAGTAGCACCTTGGATATCTTCTGTTTCAACTGGGGTTGCTGTCGGTGTTACAGGAACGATTTCAGGTGTGTAAGTTGTGTCCACCTTGATACCGTTTGAGCTTTCAGCTTGAACCTTGGCTGGTGTCACTGCACCAGTGTAAGATTTATCAGTCGGTGTGAAGGTTACTTGTCCAGTTGTAGGATCGATTGAGTAAGTACCGATTTCAGTCGTACCATCAGCAGCATAAGCTGGTGTCGTTGAAACTTCGTTACCATCTTTATCGAGCAATGTGTAGCTATTGTCTTTAATGGTAATAGCTTTATCTTCACCATTTACTTGAACAGTTTTTCCTGCAAAGGTTGGTGTACCTGTTTGAGTCGCACCTTGGATATCTTTTGAAGTTGCAGGGTTTGCTGTTGGAACAGCCGCTACAACAGTTGGTGTGTAAGTTGCATCAGATGTGATGGTTGCTGTCTTACCGTTCGCATTGGTAATCGTTGCAGTCGCTTGAACTGTCACACCAGTTGCAGTACCAACGAAGTCTTTTTCAGGTGTGAAGGTCACCGCTCCTGTAGTTGGATCGATTGTATATGTACCTTCCCCTGCTACTGTCACCGTTGTTTCGTCAGTCGGTTGACCAGTTGCTGGATCCACCAATTTCTTGCTAGTGATTTCAGCAGTCTTGTCGTTACTCAAATCAAATGTTGGTGTTTGAGTTTGAGGAACATTTTGAACATCCTCAGAAACCTTGTCTGTAGGAGTCACTGTGATAGGTGTTACAGTTGGTGTGTACTTAGCGGTTGCTGTCTTAAGGTATTCATCACGGACGGTACCGTCTTTATCTCTTCCGACAGGTGCTGTTACGGATACGGTAACACCTTGAGCTGTACCTGTGAATCCTGGTTCTGGAACAAAGGTTACTTTACCAGTAGCATCATCAATGCTGTATGTTCCTTCGCCTGCTACTGTTACAGAGGTTGCATTGGTTACTTGACCAGTCGCTGGGTCCACCAATTTTGCAGGGTATGTAAGACTAGGAGTGACAGAGATCTTTTCGCCATTAGCATTTGTTGTCGTTGTGTTAAAGGTTGGTGTACCGGTTTGAGTCGCACCTTGGACATCTGATGAAGTCTTATCTACCCCTTCAATTTCCGTTGGTGTAACTGTTGGGATGTATAGACCGTCCATGGTATTGATGGCAGTATCGACATTGGCTTCATCGGCTGGGAATTTTGTTGACCAACCAGTATCGTAGCCATTGCTGTCTGTACGACGAATAGAGATACCATCCGCTGTTCCAAGGAAGTGATCTTCAGGAATGAACTCAACATCCACAGAAGTTCCGTTTGGAGTGATCTTGTACTTCCCTTGACCAGCTACAGCATAGTAGCCATCTGCGCCAGGTGTAACGACTTGCCCTGTACGGTTATCTATCATTTGTGGAGCTACTATTTCATCAATTTTTGCTGGCTCAGTTAGGCTATAGCCTTGCAAACCACGAGCGGTAAAGGCTACAGTTGCAGTTTGCTTCGCCCCTTGAAGACCAGTTGTTTCTTTGAATTCCCCTTTAGGTGGGTGGGTGATTTGAGTCTTGAAGTCCTCAACTTCCCCTGAAAAGGCCATTCCTGTCGGACTCTCGATTTGATCAGCATCCTTAGCAATTCGTAACCGTACCCCTAATTCCTTAACACTAGGATCAATATAGGTTTTACTCTTTGTAAAGCTTAACGTAGCCGTTCCATCTTGAGTAATGGTTGTTAAATCAGACCGTTCATCTTCATCGAAGGTTCCGTTTTGGTTGAAATCTATCCAACCATAGATGTTAGCTTTTGCTGCTCCACCCGTATGAGCTTCCACTGAAATGGTGTAATTACCTGGACGTGTCCGGTCCATCTTGATCAGCTCATTAGTTTTTCCTTTGAGATCATTTGGAAGTAATTGGTCGATGCCTTCATCCGCAGTGGTCGCCTTGTCATCACCCGTCCAATCAAGGGTATTGTTTTCATCCATATCAGGACTCAAGTGACCGAGATAAGGTTGGTTCACTTTCTTACCAGTAATTCCATCTACAGTTGCGATCGAATGAATCGCCTTACCGTATGATTCAGGTGCATCTCCTTCATCAAGTGGGAAGAATCCTAGCATAGCAGACTGTTTACCACCTGAAGCAATGTAAAGACCAATTTCAGAAGCTCCCTTTGTCATAACAAGAGGAACATCAACATCATTTGCAGAAATATTTGGACCGAAAACTCCCGTTCCGAGACCTCCGGTTGTTAAATCAGCACTTCCAAAGTACTTCCAGGCAACCGCTTTTTTGTCTGGTCCAACTTGAGTTGATCTACGAAGTTGGTCAAGATTAGTTCTAGAGAAAATCATACCGTTTATATTGGTGGTAGAGTTTGAACCAAATAAATTGTCTGTATCTTGTGGAATGTAGGTTACATTATATCTTTTAGTCGATTTTTTCCATTCCCCTATATGTTTCCAACCTTCTCCATTGGTGGTAAACAGAACCAATTCACCAGGGTTAGCGGACTCACCATCTGCCATGACTACAGCAGGTTTGACAGCTTTTCCACGGAAGGTAGCGGAGACTTCAAATTGAATACCAATATTCCCACCATTTAATTCTGAACTAATAGTTGTACTCTTTGTTCCAGTATTAATTCCTTCTGATCTAATCTCAGTCCAATTATTTTGAGGCTCGGCAATAACCTTGGCTTCATGACCAGCATTCAATTCTGCAAGTGATTTTGGATCAGTAGTCCCACTCACATAACCATTTTTAGCATTAGGATCATAGGTTGCTTTTTCTGCTTCTGTAGCTCCACGTTCTTCCATCCGTTTTTTATAGATTTCAGTCGCTTGGAAGGGTTTTAAAGACTTGACTTTGATGGTAACTACATAGCCAGGCATGATTTCCTTAGTATAGGTAGCACCAACTTGGAGTGCAAGTTTGCCGTCTGATGTAGTCGTTGTTCCTGTCCAGTTGGCTGTTTCTCCAAAGTCTAACCAAGAGATTTGACTAGCAAGGTCTGAGGCTTTTACATTTGTTGTAAAGCCAGGTTTTGCTTCTTTTGGAGTTGAAGTTGCATCTACAACGTCATCGCCAATCAAGTTTGGATCATTGGCATCACCGAGGGCACGACGATTACGACGGCGAGAAGTGTTGGCTGTCTCTTCCGTTGTTACAGTATTATTTGCTGTTACACCTTGTCCAGCTGAAAGAGTTGGTGCTTCTTTTTTATCTGCAGATGTTGAAGCAGGTGCAGCATTATTTTCTGGCGTAGTTGCTTCTAATTTTGGTGTTGCAGCGGTTGATGTAGCTGTAGCAGTTGATGTTGCTGAAGCTGCTGTGCTTGTGCTACTTGCTTCACTAGTTGAAGCAGGTGCTGTTGATGTTGCTGCAGCAGTTGAAGTCTCTGGTGCAGTGATTGCTGCGTTTGCATCATAAGTAGATGTCGTTGCAGCTGTTGATGTTGCTGAAGTTGCTATAGCTGTTGACGCTTCAGGCGCTTCTGATGCTGTTGCAACTGCTGCTACACTTTCACTTGTCGTATTTGTATTTTCTTCTGCGGCTGCACTTGCTGCTGTACCAACCATAACAAGTGTTCCCAATAGTACTGAGCAAACCCCCACATTCAGTTTACGAATTGAGAATCTGCTAATACGATCATTAAATAAGTCTTTCCCCATCTAATGGACCTCCATATTTATCTATAAATTAACATTCTTTTTAAAATTGTTTAGTTTTTACAAACCTTATCTATTTTAACAAAATCCGAACGATTTTCAAAACATATTGACTCAAAAATGAGTAAAAAT
>OJTC01000062.1_pt1 | contig 12951 bp, 10 predicted proteins | sample 1599601 | NCBI WGS metagenome assembly OJTC01 (sample SAMN04436982, study PRJEB24849) | human gut metagenome | biome: human gut; feature: NICU; material: stool | host: Homo sapiens | place: USA: Saint Louis, MO | collected 2010-07-03 | reverse complement strand
GGTGCCCTGAGGCGACCAACTTCGGTCAAATGCTAATGGTTATTGCGTTCGGGCATAAAACTATTTAAAAAGTAGGCTGTATCTAGAAAGGTTAATTGTTTTCTTTCATATTGTATCTTATGAGAATCGATGAGTTTCTTTAAAACTTGATTGACGGTTTCTCGGGTTGTGGCCGCTAATTTGGCCAATTCCTTCATACTGATTGGAAATGGAAGTTGATTTCCTAAACTTTCATAGTCCTTACACAAGATAGCTAAAGATTGAACCACACGCTCACTGGCACTAGCTGTCACGACATTACGTAGACGCAACTCTTGAAATTCTAAAATTGACGAGAGCTTTCTCGTAATGAAGAGCAACTGCTCCTTACTCTCTTGGGCAGATAATTCATAGAGGTTGACGGGGATAACGAAACAACGCAAATCTGTCACCGCACTAGCTGTATAGTGGTAACGCTCATCCTGAAACATCCCTCCATAAGGGAACAGGGCCCCTTTCTTGATATAATCCATATAGGAAAATTGATCAGACGAATCGAATTGCTCAATGCGAGCAAAGCCTTTTGAAAGAAGAAAAATGCGATCCCGCTTATCTCCTGCATAAAATAAAATTTGTCCTTTTTGGATATCCCTAGCATGAATTTCAACAGCTAATTTATCAAATAGCTCCACTGGCAACGCAGAGAAGGCTGGATGCGAGCGGACCAACTGGTAATCTTCCTTTGTAATCATGTTTATACTTCCTCTTATTACTATTAATTAGTATAACATATTTTTTTGATAGAAGAGGGAAAGAAGCCTCTTTAAAACAGAAAAGTATTTCGAAACACCAAGTGAATTTTATGCTACTGTGATAGAAGAAAAGGTCTGAGCAACCCTCAGACCTTCCGTCAATTATTCATTCATATTCACACGATGCCATTCATTGATGACATAAGCTAGTTCTCCCAACTGATAAAGACCAACACCACTGATTTCAGAACTTTCTGGGGTCGTTCCACCCAGTCCTGCAGTATAGATGGCAACCAAATAAGGGGTCGATTCATGGACAATGGCATCCACATTGAGCGCTTCCGCAACATAGCCCGGTTTTTGTTGAATGACCAAATCTGGCAAGAATTTCTTATAGTACTCACCTGGGAAAGATTCCCCAATCAATTCCAACAAATCTGCATATTTTTCTTGATGATTCCAAAGATATTGCAAGACATGGATATAATAATCCGTTGTCGTTTTATTATCTTCGCTAAAGGTTTTGACTTCTGGTGAGCGAGATTGACCATAGCGACTGAATAACTTGCGCGCTTGCTCCATTCCCCCTAAACGATCTGCCAAGGCATAGGCTGGGGTATTTTCAGAGTAAACTAATGAATAGCGTTGCATATCAGGGATAGACATGGCTCCATCAAAGGCAGCAACGTAATTGTCATGTTCCCCTACATATTCATAGTAGGTATTGGTAATGTCAAACCGATCTGTTAAATTGAGTTTCCCCTTTGTGACCTCATCCACCACCAACATGTTCAACGGTAGCTTATAGGTACTTCCTGCCGTCATTGGTTGAAGATCATTCATGGCAAATTGCTCTCCTGTAATGGCATTGCGATACGTGAAGGCAACTTGTGACGGATCAATTCCACTTTCCGCTAGGAAATCCTGGACAACCTCTACCAACCCCTTATTAGCATAATCATAGACAAGGCCATAAGCACTCATCGTTTCCATGTCTGCGTCTACTACTGCTTGCTTAGCTTCAGGAGATTTGACACGTGGTTTTTTCGTCTCAGGCGTAGACTGTTCTATATCTTTTTCTTTTGCTTCTTTTGTTTTCTTTGCTTTTTTCTCAATTGCTGATGCTGTTGGTTGCGTAATATGCAAGTAGCCCAGTGCGCTTGTTCCCACTAAGCACAATAGAATACTGATCGCAATCATGATCGAGCGTAGATTAAAATATTTTTTCATACGAGATTAATTATAAAAGATTCTACTGAAAATAACAAGAATTATCAGAAATAGAAAACGATTTCTTTTTAAAAAGTTTGTTTCTTTTCATCAAAGGCTTATTTTCGTTTAAAGGAGCCCATAATTAGCTTAGCGATCTCACGCGCAATCGTCCGGAATAAGGAACTCAAGAAGGAATCCTTAGCTTTTTCAAGACTGGATTTTCTTGGGCGGCCTGGACTGCGTTTTTGCTCTGCTTTTTCCGTCGCAGCTCGTTCTTTTTCTGCTTCTTTTTTCTCCTCTTCTTGTGCTTCCTTGCTTGTTTTAGCTGCTAATTTTTCATAGGCAGATTCCCGATCAATCGTCGTCGCATACTTTTGATGGAAAGGCGATGTCGTGATTAAGGCCAATTGTTCACTTTCATTTAAGAGGTCAAAACTTGATTGAGGAGAGAGAATATAAGCACGCTCAACAACACTAGGTTGCCCCTTCTCATTTAGGAAAGAAACCAAGGCTTCCCCTGTCCCTAATTCTGTGATCACTGTTTCTGTATCAAAGTCTGGATTCGGACGAAAACTTTGGGCAGCCACCTTGATGGCCTTCATTTCTTTTGGTGTATAAGCTCGAAGAGCATGTTGTACACGATTTCCAAGCTGTGCCAAAACAGATTCTGGAAGATCTTGAGGATTCTGGGTAATAAAGTAAATCCCTACACCCTTCGAACGAATCAGGCGTACCACTTGCTCGACCTTCTCAAGAAAGAGCTTGCTTGCATCCTTAAAGAGGAGATGCGCTTCATCAAAGAAGAAGACCAGTTTTGGCTTTTCAGGATCCCCAACCTCTGGAAGTGTTTCAAAAAGACGAGACAGCATCCAAATCAAAAAGGTTGAGTACAATTTTGGTGAATGAAAGAGCTTTGTAGCCGAAAGAATATTGATATAACCACGACCAGATGCATCGAGTTGCATGAAGTCATTTAAATCAAGTGCGGGCTCTCCGAAAAATTGGTCTGCTCCTTCTTCTTCAAGAACCAAGAGACTTCTTTGGATCGCTCCGACAGATTGTTTGGTGATATTGCCATATTGGGCCGAATAGTCTGAACTGTGTTCATAGACTTCCTTTAAAAGGCTTTGCAGGTCCTTCAAATCAGTCAAAGGCCAATCTTTCTCTTGGGCTACTTTAAAGACAATTGCGAGAATTCCTGATTGGGTTTCATTCAAATCAAGCAGACGAGACAGAAGCAATGACCCCATCCCTTCGACAGTCGCACGAACAGGATGACCAGCTTGGCCAAAGACGTCCCACAATCGAACAGGGAAAGCTTGTGGCTCAAACGGATCTGTGATCCCAAGAAGCTTGTAGCGTTCTTCCAGTTTTGGCGTCCATTGCCCGGCTTTGGCTAAGCCAGATAAATCTCCCTTGATATCGGCTAGAAAGACCGGAATGCCTTCTTTGCTTAATTTTTCTGTTAGAACCTTGAGCGTAACCGTTTTTCCTGTTCCAGTTGCACCTGCAATCAAGCCATGACGATTCAACATCCGCAAATAGATAGGCGTCTCAACGGCTCCTTTAGTAATGGTAATACTAGTCATTTCATTTCTCCCTGAATGTTTCAGTTTTCATTTTAAGGTTTATCTTTTCCTTGCCTAGGCCCTTCAAACCAGGCTTCAGACAAGTAAGACACACTCCTACTAGTGTATCATTTTCCTGACCAAACGCAAGAAATTATACTCCGATTTTCCGGATGCACATAAAAAAATCTATAAGAGCCAATACTAGCTCCTATAGATTTCTTCATTTTATTATTTTGCTGCTGCAAACAATTCATTAACTTTATTCCAGTTGATCACTGAGAAGAAAGCTTTGATGTAGTCAGGGCGTACGTTACGGTATTTCACGTAGTAGGCATGTTCCCAAACATCCAAACCAAGGATTGGTGTTTTACCTTCAGAGATTGGTGTATCTTGGTTTGCTGTTGAAGTCACTTCGAGTTTGCCTTCTTTGTTAACAACCAACCATGCCCAGCCAGAACCAAAACGTGTCGTTGCTGCTGCTGTGAAGGCTGCTTTGAAGTCTTCAAATGAACCAAATGTAGCATCAATCGCTGCAGCAAGTTCTGCTGAAGGAGCTGTTTGTTCTGGAGTCATCAATTCCCAGAAAAGAGCGTGGTTCAAATGACCACCACCATTGTTGATCACAGCTTGGCGAATGTCAGCTGGAATGGATTCAACATCAGCTAACAAGCTTTCAAGGTCTTCTCCAATTTCAGGATGTTTTTCAAGAGCTGCATTCACATTGTTTACATATGTTTGATGGTGTTTATCATGGTGCAAATGCATGGTTTCTTCATCGATATAAGGTTCCAATGCATCATAAGCATATGGTAATTCTGGTAAAATGATAGCCATTTTATGGTCCTCTTTTCTTTATTACTGACTTGATGATAACGCAAACAGCTAAATTATTCAACTAATCTGCTTGCGATTTCATTCATCGTTAGACGCTATTCGCTACTTTCAACAGGGCCAAATCAAATAAGTAGTCTTTTTCATATGTTCCACTTTTAATCGCATAATCCGTCTCGATGAAGGTCATCATAGCTTGCTTCAAAAAGGACAGGGAAAGCCTGCGGCTATCCCGTAGGGCGAACTTCACCTGGTAAGGATTGACCTTGCGTCCTGACAAGTCCGACAAGTTCGCTACAATTTGGCTTTCAGTTTGGCCTTCTTCTGAGAAAATTTTAACTTGAGAAAACATTCGGAATTGACCCAACAAAATAGCGATCAATTTTATTTCATCTTCTCCTTGTAAGCGGAGATCTTTCACCAAATTCCGGGCTTGATCGATTTGGCGTTTGAGAATCATTTGTGTCAGATCAAAAATATTATCTTGCAAGGACTTTGGAACAACCTCCTCGATATCTTGGAGGGTAATCTGACCATCTTCTTTATAAGCCTGCAAAAGAGCAAGATTCTTCTGTGATTCTCCAAAATCATAGCCAGATTTTAAAAGTAGCTGGTCCAAGGAATCGCCCACAAAGTGTAAACCCAATTCTTGGGCCTGACTTGCAAAATAACGCTTTAAATCTTGCTCTTTAGGAGTAGTCGCTTCAATGATTTGGGCATCCCGTTTTAGGAGTTTGACCAAGCGGCGCTTACTATCTAATTTTCCTTCTGCAAATATCACCAAACGGGTCGATTCAGAAGGATTTTCCAGATAATTTTCAAATTGCTTCAGATCTTCATCGGTTAAATTGCGCTTTTTGGCAGTGGTTAGATCCAATAAGTGATCTAAAATCACGATTTTTTCATCTGCAAAAAAGGGAAGACTGACCAAATCCAGCTCGACCTCAGCATAGGAGGCTTCCTTCATATCAAAATAAGAATAATTCAAATCTGAAGGATCATAGCCTATTTTTTTTAAAATGTCTTTTTTTAACCATTCAAATTGACCTACATCCTCACCCGTCAAGACAAGAATAGGAGGCAGAGTTTGAACCGTCAGATGTTTAGTGTCGGTAATTGCTTGCATGAAACTCTCTTATTTCTATCAGTCTAGTGTATTTCGTGTTCAGCAGCTATTTTTTGTTCCAATGGTGGTTTTTCATCAGACAAATCAGGTGCTGCTACAAAATTAGGGATTTGCTCAAAGGAGTTGCCTCCAAAGCTCCCCCCTGTCGCTGTGACCTGTGGTTCAGAAGCCACTCCCATAGGAGTTTCTACTGGTTGTGGGAAGGTGTTTTTCCCTGGAAGCATCATGAGAATCAAGAGGGAAATAACTGTAATTACCCAGAGAAATAGGAAAATATCTAGACCCGTCAACAAATAGAGCAGAACCGGACCAAGGTTCAAAAAAATCCAAGACCAATGAATCCCAGCATCCCGCAAGCGACGCACACAAATGGCTTGACTGGGTACCAAAATGAGGAAGTAAAAGAACGCTAAGAAAGCGAGCGCCCATAAACCTGTCTTAGAATGAACAGTTGAAAAATTGAGCGTTTCTTGAGCATTTTGATGGGATAAAGAGGTCACGATGTAAAAAACCCAAAGAGGCAACGAAATCAGGGAATTCCAGAAAAAAGCTAGCCAAAAATGGGCCCGACTGGTCTTACTTGAAAAATCTGCATACTGTATCCAAAATTGCTTAAATGCGTTCATACGATTCTACCTTTACATTGATTTCACTTTCTATAATAGCAATTTTCAGCATAGAAAGCAAACCTCTCCTCGTCTCTAGTGGACCGTTTCTACCCTCCAATGGTCCCACCCAATCAAGCGAATTGCTCCCCTTTCATCGGTACGAAGATAAGAAATAGAGCGTTCCTCTAGACGATCGAGCAATTCTTTATGGGGATGTTGGTAGCGATTTTTCTTTCCAACAGAGATCAAGGCCAACTGAGGATGTAACTGATCTAAAAACACATCACTAGAGGAACCTTTAGAACCGTGGTGGCCTACTTTCAAGACATCTACTTGTAATTGTGGATCGTTTTTCAATAGTTTTTTCTCTCCAGCTTCTTCCAAATCACCCGTGAACAAAAATCGTTTCTGAAAGAACTGCCCATAGAGGACAATCGAATCATCATTTTTACCATCCCCCACTTCATCAGGGGATAAGACTTCTAGATGATGATCAAAAATAGGTAGTTGATCTCCTCTCTGGACTACTTTAATCGGACTATGAAGCTGTTGCAATTTCTCTCGAAATTGAGAATTAGTTAGACTACCTGGACTGACATACACTTTTTTAACTGGGATTTGTTTGGCAACCTCCACCATATCACCCATATGGTCCTGGTCTGTATGAGTCAAGACCAAAGCATCAAGTTTTCCAACACCTCGACTCTTGAGATAGGGAATCAAGGTTTGATCCGCATTGGCAGATTGACTGCGCTCTTGCCACTTTTCTCCACTTTTAAAAGTGACACGTCCTCCGACATCAATCAATATGGTTCTTCCTTTCCAATCGCGTAAAAAGATACTGTCTCCTTGACCGATATCCACCATGGTAATCTCATTTTCTAAAGGATGCTTGGTCCAACAAAAGATGAGTAGAATCATGCCTATTAACAGGAAACGACGTTTTTTTTGCTTTCGAAGATCATACAAGATTCCTAAAAGAAGGAAGAGAGCAATCAGAGCTGGTCCCGTCGGCTGACCAAATACCAAAGGTAGCGACGTGAGCTTTGAAATCCAACGAATACACTCCTCTATGAGAAGAAAGAAACTGTTAAAAATTGTAAGGGGCTTTAGAATCGATAAGATAAATAGCACCGTTAAACCTGGAAGAAGGACAAGGTCAAATAAGAAAGAAAAGAGGAAGGTTAAAGGGAGTGACCACGGTTGAAAGACACTAAAGTAATAGGTCAAAAGGGGCAAAATTCCCAGGCTAATCCAGAAACTTTCCACTAGTAGCTTTTTAAGTCCTGAATAAGAACTGGTATCTACCAAGGTCAAAATAAAGGCGTAGGCACAACTCAAAACCCCTCCAGCTGTCAGAAGAAACTTGGGCATGAGCACCATTAAGATCATCAAGGTCATCGCCATATTCTCCATCCCTCGGATCCCCTTTTGAGAGAGGATCTTCTGCAAGAGACTACGAACCACTGAAACTGAAAAACCTGTCAAGCCAGCATAGACCAAAGAAATTGGAAGCATCCAGATATCGACTGTCTCTTGCAAGATTCCTAGACGTAAGAGAGCTTTCCGGATCCCATTGATGAAAAAGCCGACCTGCATCCCAGATAAGGCGAACAAATGGATGATGCCCAAACTCGTGTAAAGCTGATCCATCTCTTCAAAATCCGTATCTAAATAACCAAAAAGAAGGCCGGTCATATACTGGTTCATCGGCTGTGGAAAGTGCTCCTTGCTCCAAACAATGGCTTGGCGCCTCCATTGAGATAGGCAATCGAAAACATTCCAAGTCTGTATAGGGAGAGCAGATTGGATCGCTTCAATTTTTATTTGATAGTGAATCCCCTGTGTTTGCAAATAAGACCGGTAGTCAAATCCTCTAAAATTTCGCTGCCCTTCTGGCTCTTCTATAACACCTTTATATGTCAACTCCAGCAAGTGGGTTTGACTTTGCCACTGCTGTTTTTCTTTTTCTGATTTTAAAGTATAGAAGACTTGGTAGGTCCTTCCCTGATTTTTAGCACGAAAAGACAGGGCATCCCCATTGATCTTGATAGTATCTGGAATCAGGCGTAAGTGGGATGGGGGCTGACTTTCCACTAGTACTGGATGATCCTGTAGTCGCTGAAAAACAAAGAAGGCCACAAAACAAAGGGTTGCTAAAACAAGCCCTAGCAAACTTGAGCGCTCCCCTTTATAGTGATGAACCGCTAAAACTCCCACTACTACTAGACCGCTGATCGAAAGCCAAGATGGTTGATAGATACTAAAATACAGCCATAGAAGTACAAAGGTGAGATGGACAAGCGAAAAAGGAAGGTCTTTAATCCACCGTGAAAGCATCTCTTAGTTTCTCCAGTGTTTTCTCTCCGATTCCTGAAACATTCTTCAGATCATCCACTGATCGAAAAGGACCATTTGCTTCGCGATAGGCGATAATGTCCTGGGCACGTTTCTGGCCAATGCCTGATACTGTCTGGAGATCTGATTCGGTTGCTCGATTTAAATGGACCTTGCCTGTTTTTTCTGCTGGTGCTGACGAAGTTGCAGGACTTTCTGAACTTCCAAGTTCTGGAACATCCTCTCCTTCTTTAGCAACATAGATCACTGCTTCATCGGAGAGTTTTTGCGCCAAGTTGACCGATTGACTATTGGCATCTGCTGTCATCCCGCCTGCCTTATAAATAGCATCGTGGACTCTGCTATTGGAGCGCAACTCATAGACACCTGGTTGTTTGACGGCTCCTTTGACATCGACCGTAATGATCTCGGGTGCATCAGACACAGAAGTCGCCGTCTTTTCTTCTTTGGAACTAGTGGTCTGCACCTTTTCTTTGCTCGAAGTTGAACTAGAAGCCTGATAAAGATCCGGTATGGTGGATGCACTTGACTGAGGTCGATGAAAAAGAAAATACCCTCCAAGTAAGAGTCCGATAGCAGTAAGAGCTAAAAATAGCTTATATTCTTTGATTTTTTCGATGATATCCTCCATAAGAAACCTCCTCTCACTTTTATTATTCGTAAAAATAAAAAAAACTGAGAAAAACTCTCAGTTTTTTTACTTGTTTTTCCGATGTTTGTCTGGATCCCATACAAAGCTTGCTAGGTAACTAAAGAGCAAGGTCAAGATGCCAACGACTAAGACAAGGGGAATCAAAAGGATTTTTAACAAACGAATCAAGATAAAAGGTTTTGTTGGGGTGTTGATCGCTTGCGCTTCCGCATCCAAACGGTCAAACTCCTCTTGGATACGGCGGGCAACTTCTGCCACTCCTTCGTCATTCATCTTTTTAATATCCGAAATATCAATGGGATGTCCAAAGTTCATATCAATGCGTTCACCCGTTGCCAAACCTTTCAAGTCTCTTGGGCCAGTATAAGTCACTGGCATGATACGGACCTTCGCCATTTTGGCAATGATGGCAACACCGCCTTTGACGTCTTGAGAATGACGACTTCCACTTGGGAACATAATCAAAGAACGGTTGCTCTTTTTCAGCATATTGACAGGATACTTAATGGCTTCTGCTCCTGGATTTTCACGGTCAATCGGAAAAGCCCCACACATGCGAATCCACCAGCCAAAAATACGATTGGTGAAGAGCTCTTTTTTTGCCATAAAGATAAACTGCTTTGGCTTAGTCGCAAAGGCCATATAGACCGGATCCCACCAAGTCCGGTGAGGGGATACCAAGATGTAGTTCTCTTCCCGATCTGGAATATTGTCCTTATGATGGTAATGGGCATTCCCATTTAAAACCCAAAGAATAAAGGCAACAAGGCCACGTAAATAGGTATAAAACATAGTTGTTCCTCAAATCCATTTCATTCGTCTCTCTACAAGATATTCCATCCTGTAAAAGGTTCTTTCTTATTATACCGTATCCTGATTTTGACCGCAAACCTTTTTTAGATAAAAATTGTCTCAGCGGACCGATTCTAGATAGTCTTTTTCTCAAAAAAATGATATCATATTGTCTATGGAAACTATTGATTTAAAGGGCTTGTCCCTCAGTGAAGTCCGTAAGAAAATGGATCGCGGACAAACCAATGATTTTACAACGAATACAAGTACCAGTACCTGGCAAATTATCAAGCGCAACGTCTTCACCTTGTTTAATACCTTAAACTTTGTGATTGCCGTGGCCTTGGCTGCTGTACAGGCCTGGAGCAATATGATCTTTTTCGCAGTCATCTGCTTCAATGCCATTACAGGGATCATGACCGAGATGCGCGCCAAGCGGATGATTGATAAGCTCAACCTCATGAGTCGTGAGCTAGTGACTGTCATTCGAGACGGGGAAAAAGATGCGATTCCACCAGAAAAGCTTGTTCTGGGTGATTTAATGCTCTTATCTTCGGGTGAGCAGATCCCTAGTGATGCCGAAGTCATGTCTGGTATCGCTGAAGCCAATGAAGCTATGCTGACTGGTGAGAGTGATCTGGTCTTAAAAGAAGTTGGTGATGAACTGCTTTCTGGTAGTTATATTGCCAGTGGTCAAGTCTATGCCCGTGTCAAGCGAGTTGGAGCAAACAACTATGCCAACAAACTGATGATGGAAGCTAAAACCTTGAAGCCTATCAATTCGCGTATTCTTTATAACTTAGCGAAAATTTCAAGCTTCACTGGTAAAATTATCATCCCATTTGGCCTTGCCCTCTTCTTTGAAGCATTGTTGATCAAGATGCTGCCGATCAAGGATTCTGTCGTGAATTCTTCCACAGCTCTCTTGGGAATGTTGCCAAAAGGAATTGCCTTACTGACAGTTACGTCTCTTTTGACAGCGGTTATTAAGCTCGGTATGCGCAAGGTTCTTGTCCAAGAAATGTACTCAGTAGAAACCTTGGCGCGTGTGGATACCTTGTGTCTTGATAAGACCGGTACCATCACTCAAGGGAAGATGACAGTCGAATCTCTCCATAGCTTATCTGATCATTTTTCGGAACAGACGATCCAGGTCATTCTCTCTGCTTACATGCAATATAGCGAGGACACTAATCCTACTGCTCAAGCTATTCGCAAGGCTTATGGGGAGTTGGAGCATGCTTATACTGCGGAAAACATTATTCCTTTCTCAAGTGATCGGAAATGGGGAGCCATGCACCTATCTAACCTTGGAACTGTCTTTCTCGGTGCTCCTGAAATGCTCCTTCAAGAAAATCCAGCTGCTGTCGTCGAAGCACAAGCTCGTGGATCGCGCGTGCTCGTCTTGGCTCACAGTTCAGAACTGATCAGCATGCAGGAATTGAAACTGCCTGAAAATCTTGAAGGGATTGCAGTTATTGAGATTACAGACCCCATTCGTGAAGGGGCTTCAGATACTCTTGAGTATTTGCGCTCTCAAGGAGTGGATCTCAAAATCATCTCCGGTGATAACCCTGTGACAGTCTCTTATATCGCTCAACAAGCTGGCTTCAAAAATTATGAGAACTACATCGATTGTTCAAAAATTTCTGATGACCAATTAGTGGATCAAGCAGAAGAAACAGCTATCTTTGGGCGCGTGTCTCCTCACCAGAAAAAACTGCTCATCCAAACCTTGAAAGCAGCTGGTCGGACAACTGCTATGACAGGAGATGGGGTCAATGATATCCTTGCTCTTCGCGAAGCAGACTGCTCCATCGTAATGGCCGAGGGAGATCCAGCAACCCGTCAAATTGCCAATATTGTTCTTTTGAACTCTGACTTTAATGACGTTCCAGAAATTCTTTTTGAAGGCCGTCGTGTGGTGAATAACATTGGACGAATCGCTCCAATCTTCTTTATCAAAACGATCTATTCCTTCCTCTTGGCTATCATCTGTATTGCCAGTGCTCTCTTCTTTAACGTCAACTATTTGCTGATTTTCCCTTTCATTCCTATTCAAATCACCCTGATCGACCAATTCGTCGAAGGATTCCCACCATTTGTATTGACCTTTGAACGCAATATCAAACCGGTTGAAAAACACTTCTTGAGACGTTCCCTTCTGTTAGCCTTACCAAGCGCCTTGATGGTCGTCTTTAGTGTCTTGTTTATTCGCCTTTGGGGAGCAAGCCATGGTTGGTCTGCAGCCGATATGTCTACTGTATCCTACTACTTACTTGGATCCATCGGTTTCCTATCCGTTATCCGTGCTTGCCTGCCACTAAATATCTGGAGGGCCCTCCTCATCCTCTTCTCTGTAGTAGGATTCTACGCATCTGCGGTCGTGTTGAAAAACTTGATCGAGATTTCCCTCCTTACAGCCACTACTTTCCCAGTTTATCTGGCATTGATGGCTATCTTTACAGGAGTCTTTATCCTCACTACGATTCTCCAAAAATATGAATTTGATTAAAAAAAGTTGAGAGTTTTACTCTCAACTTTTTTTACGGTGCATCAAAAGCAACAATCGCAGGTTTTTCATTAAATGCAGCAAATGGTTTTATTTCCAGTTCTAATTTGCCATCCCCTTTTACACCAAAATGTTGTACAGCACCTTCCATTGATCGACCCGGTGAAATTGACCCCATTGTATTTGTATTAGGATAAGTCTCCATTTTATTTCCACCAACAAATAGATCAATGTCAACCCCAACTGCTAGATCACTATCTGATAGATTTTTCACATTATAGGTCACTTTTAATACTTTATCGGGATTTGTTTTATCAAAATCATTCCGTTCATCAGTCCATTCAACATTTGTAATAGTGTACTCAGCTTGTTTATCAAAAACAATCTTATCACCAATTGCATAGGTTGATTTCTTTTCACTACTCTTCTCAGTAGATGCCTTTTTCTCTGTTTTAGCTTCTTTTGAAGTATCATCAGACTTACTACTAGAATTTCCACAGGCTACTAGTATACTTGCTGAAAGCAATGTTGCCCCCAAGCCAAACCATTTTTTCGTTT
>OJTC01000014.1_pt1 | contig 50548 bp, 45 predicted proteins | sample 1599601 | NCBI WGS metagenome assembly OJTC01 (sample SAMN04436982, study PRJEB24849) | human gut metagenome | biome: human gut; feature: NICU; material: stool | host: Homo sapiens | place: USA: Saint Louis, MO | collected 2010-07-03 | reverse complement strand
GCCAGCGCTGATGGTACTGCACTTTTTAGTGTGGGAGAGTAAGACGCTGCCACGAATTATTCTTCTGGTTTGGCCCCCAACCCCCCCCGTTTGTTGGTGGTGGGTTTGGGGGCCAAACCCCATCCCTGTTTAACAACACCCCACGGGAACACACGGCCGGGGAGCGAGACTTCACACCATGGAATATTCTTGCCCCAGCTAGTTTCTACTATGCTAGTACCAAATAGCTTTGACGATTTTTAAGGAACACTGTGAACGATCGCTTCTCAAGGGACTGGCACGGCCGCGAACGCTCGCCGAAGTGGCGAGACTCCAATAGAGCTGAGCGCTCAGATCGACCGACCCGCCGGGGCCGGGATAACAACTACTCCCGGGAAGATGGACGCAGGGATTTTTCTAAGTCTCGTTCAGATCGCAGCCGGCGGCATGAGTCCGGTTCCGGATGGTCCGGAGGTGGCCGTAGACGGTCCGGCGGTGACGGAAGAGGCAAGCGCGGATGGAACTCTGACAACTCCAGAGGAAGAGGAAAATTCTCCGATCGTCGTTCATCGGGCAAACGGTTCAATGACCGGGCTCGCTCTGACCGTCGAGAAGACCGTGGTCCCCGTGACTTCCGCAAGCAGAACAAGTGGGACTCACGGCGAAATGAGCCTGCCATTCCAGCGAATGTTAAGGCTGATTCGCTAGATCCCATTGCTCGCAAGGCACTAAATGGGCTGAACGCAGATAACGCTGAGACTGTTGCCCGCCATTTGGTTATGGCCGGTTCTTTGATCGATATTGATCCCGAAGCGGCATACGCCCACGCGCAGGCAGCAGTGGCCAGAGCCGGTCGAATTGGGCCGGTGCGTGAAGCGGCCGCGCTTGCAGCCTATGCTTGCGAGAAATTCCCCGAAGCCCTCCGCGAGGTTCGCGCGGTGCGCCGACTGACAGGTGAAGATAGCCTGCGCGCAATTGAAGCGGACTGCGAGAGAGGCATCGGCAAGCCAGAGAAGGCTCTGGAGATAATAGGCGAGACCTCAACGGCCGGTATGTCGGTTGGGGAACAGGCTGAGTTGGCCTTGGTTGCTTCTGGAGCTAGGGCCGATTTGGGCGAGCCGGAGGCCGGACTTCTTGTTATTGAGGACTTTCTCGATACTCGTAAGGTAGAAGACGACGAGGTACTCTCTCGCCTCCTGCAGGTTAAGGTAGACCGTCTGCGCGAACTGGGGCGCGAGGAAGAGGCCGATCAGGTAGAAGCTGAGATTCCGGCGGTTCCTGAGCCTCTGACTATCGTTGATTTTGACGAGGTCGTTGAGGCAGACATGGAATACGTGCCCTCCGATCTTCAAGGGTGCCGGAAGCCACTGTCACAGAACTTTGAGCTCGCCCTCGTGGACCTGGATGGCGTCGCATACATGGGATCTAATCCAATTAAGTATGCCGACACCGGACTCATGAGTGCTAAGGAAGGCGGCATGGAGCTTGTCTTCGTTACTAACAACGCCTCACGCACCCGGCAGGAGGTGAAAGACAAGCTAGCCGGTTACGGAATAGAGGTAGATGAAGACAAGATCATGACCTCTGCGATGGACGGCGTAGCTATTTTGAAGGAAATCCTGCCTCCAGGCGCAAAGGTCCTGTCCATTGGCGGCAATGGATTGCGCAAAGCTGTTACTGAAGGTGGCTTCGAGCTTGTCGAAAGTGCCGACGATCGTCCAGCTGCTGTGATTCAGGGCTACGATCCATCTGTAGGTTGGGCGGAACTCTCCGAGGGCGCTTACGCCATCAATCAGGGTGCCGCTTTCGTGGCTACGAACATGGACGCGACACTACCTACTGAACGAGGCTTTAGCCTAGGAAATGGCTCCCTGGTGCGCGCAGTTGAACATGCAACAGGAGTTTCCGCGAAGGCCGGAGGCAAGCCCTTCCCGGGGATTTATCGACACGCTGTCGAACTGGCCGAAGGCTCCAAGGCAATGTGCATTGGCGATCGACTGGATACTGACATTGCGGGAGCTCGTGCCGCTGGTTATCCAGTACTACACCTCCTCACTGGTGTTGCAAGCGCAAAAGATGTTGCACTGGCTAAGAAGGAAGAACGCCCCACCTATCTAGGTCTTGACATGCGTTCTTTACTTGAGCCTGTTCCCGGTCCAGTAAAGACTGCTAACGGGGATTGGACTTGCGGATCGTCAAGGGCATTCCGGGTAGAACGCGGCACAATTCAGGTTGATGAAGTTCCCCTTGAGGCAGATTCAGTCACGCTGAAACTCGACGACTACCGGGCTTTGGTAGCAGCGGTTTGGGAAGCACGTGACAACCGCGATCGCGTCACGGTTCCCCAGATTGAGGTAACTCGCAATCCTGAGGTCGAGGACGCGGCAGACCAGGAAGCCACTCCTGAGCAAGAAGCGGACGACACCGAAGTAAATGAGTGATGAAGAAAAAGGTTTGCCAGAGCTAACCGATGCTCTGGCAAACCTTGCCGAGCTTCCCTTAGAGGAGCAGGTGAATCTTCTAAAGGAAATACAAACGAAGCTGAGCGAAGCTCTGACGACGGTAGGACACTAATGGGCAGACTGAGGCGTATCGATTCTGAGCTAGTGCGCAGGAAATATGCGCCCTCACGAACTAAAGCTGCCCAGATGATTCAGGATGGACTGGTCAAGCTAGATGGTCAGGTCGTGGTCAAACCTGCTCGCCAGGTCGATCCAGCCCAAGCTATAGAGGTTACCGAGTCCGCCCAAGATGGGTATGCCTCGCGCGGAGCGTACAAGCTAAGCGGGGCTTTAGATATCTTGGGGGCAAATGCTCCCACGATAACTAACGTAAGGGCCCTCGATGCGGGAGCATCTACAGGTGGGTTCACCGACGTACTCCTAAGGCGCGGTGCCGCCTCGGTAGTGGCAGTAGATGTGGGCTATGGGCAGATGGTATGGCGACTGCGCACCGATCCTAGAGTAGAGCTGCTTGAACGAACGAACGTACGTACTCTGGAACCGGAACAGGTAGGGGAGCCGCCATCTTTGGTCGTGGGCGATTTGTCTTTCATCTCCTTGACGCTCGTGATTCCCGCGCTAGCAAAGGTTTCCGCTGCAGACGCCCATTTCCTGCTTATGGTCAAGCCTCAATTCGAGATTGGAAAGGACCGGCTTGGCCACGGGGGAGTCGTCAGGGATCCAGCTCACCGGATTGAAACGGTCCTAAAAGTGGCCAGCTGTGCTGTAGAGAACGGACTGATAGTGCACGCCTGCGCTGCTTCTCCGCTTCCGGGACCGTCCGGAAACGTTGAGTATTTCCTTCACATGTCCAAGACAGGAACCCAGTGCTCGGAGGAGCAACTGACTAAGATGGTTGAAGATGCCGTCGCAGCCGGGCCTCAGGGAGCACATAAATGAGGAAGGTATATGCGCAGCTACACTCAGATCGGGCCTCGGCCAAAGAGGCCTATCTGGAGTTGCGGGCTGGGCTTGAAGACCGAGGTGTAGCACTAGTAGACCACATTGATGATGAGGTAGAGCTCGTCATGGCAGTGGGAGGCGACGGTACCGTCCTTTCGGCGGCGCCATTGGCGAGGGACGCAGGGTTGCCTCTCTTTGGCATCAATTTAGGGCACATGGGATTTCTTACGGAGGCCGAAAAGGAAGATTTGAAGGTGGTCATCGACCACATTGTGCGTGCAGACTTCCAAGTCGAGGACCGCATGTGCATGAAGATCACCATCCGTCCTCCGCATGCGTGCCCAACCGAGGACTGGGCCTTGAACGAAGCGGCCATATTGCACACAGATGCCGCCCACCCGGCACACTTCGGCCTCGGCATAGACGGACAGGGTGTATCAACCTACGGGGCAGACGGAATTATCCTGGCCACGCCTACGGGCTCTACCGCTTACTCATTCAGTGCAGGCGGACCAGTGGTGTGGCCAGATGTGCAAGCTCTTGTTGTTACCCCGCTTGCTGCGCACGGTCTTTTTACGCGCCCTCTGGTTGTATCGCCTACTTCGCTGATCGAGGTCGCAGTTTCTATGGAACAGCGTAGCCACTTGGAGCTGTGGTGTGATGGGCAGCGTTGCTCGCTGCTTGAACCAGGGACCGTCTTAACGATGACTCGATCGGAAAAACCAGTTCGTTTTGCCCGAATTAACAAGGCCCCCTTCTCATCTCGGTTGGTGGCAAAGTTCGATCTTCCGGTACATGGGTGGCGAGATAACTAGTGCTTGAAGAACTAAACATAGAAAACCTTGGGGTTATAGAGAGTGCCCAGCTTTCAGTGGCGAAGAACCTGACCGTCTTGACCGGCGAAACTGGTGCTGGCAAGACAATGGTTCTTACCTCCTTGGGACTACTCACCGGCAGCAAGCCGGATCTGGGGAAAGTCCGGGCTGGCAGCGAGCGGGCTCATGTAGAGGGCATATTCACCCTTGCCGAGGATTCAAAAGCGGCGAACATAATCACTGATGCTGGTGGGCTCATCGAGGATTCCACAGTCGTACTGGCTCGCTCCGTCCCAGCGAAGGGACGCTCGCGAGCCTTCGCTGGAGGGCGAAGTGTTCCTGCCGCAATCCTCGCTGAAGCTGGAGAGCACCTTGTAGCAATTCACGGGCAGGCCGACCAGCTGCGGCTACGTTCTGCATCTGCGCAGCGAGAGCGTGTAGATCAGGTGGGCGGACGCCCTCTGCAGGCAGTTCTTCGCAGATATCGACAGAAGTATGCGGCATACAAGAATGCCGTTGCAACCCTCGAAGAATGGCGGAAAAACTCTCGCGCTCGCGCAGTAGAAATAGAAATATTGCGCTCGGGAATTCAGCAGATAGATGAGCTTGCTTTGAGCGAGGGCGAGGACGACGAGCTACGCCAGCAAATAGAACGCCTAACCAACGTAGAAGATTTGCGTGAGGCTACTGCTAGGGCACTCAACCACATTTCGACGGAAGGCGGGATTGCTGACAGCTTGGGCATAGTAATCGAGTCTTTGAATAAGGCAGCTAATTATGATGCCCAGTTGGAAAATAGCGCAGCTGCTGCAACCTCGATAGAGGCAGAGGTCCAAGACCTCGCGGGTACCTTGGCAAGTTATCTTGAAGACTTACAAGCCGACCCCGCAGCCTTAGAACATAAGCATGAGCGCTTGGCGAAGATCATCGAGGTTGGGCGAGGACGTGCAGAGTCCGCAACCGCTTTGCTGCGCTGGCGCGAAGAGGCAGGACAGAGGCTTGCCGAGATTGACGGGGGAACCGATCGCGAAGAAGAGCTTGCCGAGCAGGTGGCTGCCTTACGGGAAGAGACTTTGGAGCTAGGCCGACAACTCTCAAAATTGCGCCGCCAAGCCGCCAAGCAGTTGGGCGAATCGACCAGTAAAGAGCTGACTGAACTAGCGATGCCGAACGCAAGAATCCTGGCAGAGATAGATTCACTGGACGAGCCGGCTGAGTTCGGCATGGATAAGGTTTCCCTGAAGCTGCAGTCGCATCCGTCACTGCCACCGGTAGGGCTAGGTGAAGGCGCGTCGGGCGGAGAGCTGTCTAGAATCATGCTCGCCCTCGAATTGAGCAGTCTAGGTGATCACGACGACGCCCCGGTAATGATATTTGACGAGATAGACGCAGGCATCGGAGGGCAAGCAGCGACATCTGTAGGGTTGCGCTTGGCGCGCTTGGCTCAATCGCGACAAGTAATAGTGGTTACCCACCTGGCTCAAGTTGCAGCATATGGCGACAGACATATTGTGGTCGAAAAGCAGGGCGGGAAAGCAACTGTTAGGCAGGTAGAGGGCGAAGATCGCGTTTTGGAACTTGCGCGAATGCTCTCTGGGCACACCGACTCGAAATCAGCTAGAGTGCACGCCGCTGAGCTACTTGGCGCCTCGCACGTGTAATACTAAGGTTCGTGGCTACGTTGTTCAGAAGGTCTAAAAAACGTGGGCTGTCCCAAAATGAGGGGCCGGCTCAGGTAGATAAACGCACAAAAAATCTGACGCGGCGACTCGAAGAAGGCGCTATCGCGGTAATTAACCATGCCGATATCGATAGGGTGGCCGCCGAGGCTCTTGTGAATGCCCGGCCTGTGGCGGTGTTGAACGCAGCCAAGTCGACTACCGGGCGTTATCCCAATATGGGGCCTGGAATCATCCTTGAGGCAGGGATAACACTAATTGACGATCTCGGTACAGACGTCATGCAGGTCCGGGAGGGGACCGTCCTAACGCTGAAGGATAACGAGGTCTACTCTGGCGGGAAGCTGGTTGCTGCGGGCGTGAAGCAGACTGCCGAGACAAATAAGAATGCCATGGAAGAAGCACGCTCAGGACTGTCCGTGCAGATCGAAGCATTCGCTGCCAACACTATGGAATATCTGCGTCGCGAACGGGAGCTCCTCCTCGACGGGGTAGGTGTGCCAGAGGTCAGGACTAAGCTGGACGGCCGGCAGGTGCTTATCGTGGTGCGCGGTTACAACTACAAAGAGGACTTGCGTTCGCTGAAACCTTATATTCGCGAGTACAAGCCCGTCCTCGTTGGTGTGGACGGAGGAGCCGACGCGATCCGTGAAGAGGGCTACAAGCCAGATATGATCATCGGAGACATGGACTCCGTCAGTGATGAGGCATTGCGCTGTGGTGCCGAGATCGTGGTGCATGCTTACAAGGATGGGCGTGCGCCAGGCACTGAACGTCTAGATCGCCAAGGAATTGATTACATTACGTTCCCTGCCACGGGCACGTCTGAAGACGTAGCGATGCTGCTTGCTGATGACAAGGGCGCCGAACTTATTGTTGCATTAGGCACCCATGCCACCCTGGTTGAATTCTTGGATAAGGGGCGCGCCGGTATGGCATCGACGTTCCTTACCAGGCTGCGGGTGGGTTCTAAGTTGGTTGATGCAAAGGGTGTTTCCAAGTTGTATCAGCCGAAAGTCTCGAATAGGCAGGCTATCCTCTTCGCCCTGGTGGGCATAGCATCTGTACTAATTGCTCTAGCTGTAACTCCCGCGGGCCAGACCTTCTACGGGGTAATTGGGCTATACCTATCTCGGCTATGGGCAACGATTACCGGGGCAACTGGCTTCGGACCTATCTATCCGTTCACATAAGAGGTTGAATCTTGATTGATTTTCGCTACCACCTAGTCTCACTGATGGCGGTTCTGATTGCCTTGACCTTAGGCGTGGTCTTGGGGGCAGGTCCACTGCAGGGGCCTCTCTCTTCCGCGCTTACTGGGCAGGTAAACCGCCTCACAGAACAGCAGGCAACACTAAACCAGCAGCTATCTGAGGCTCACACTGCGATTCGGAACTCCGACGCTTACGTGAACGGTTTAGCTGCGGCGGTGCTGCCCGGATCGCTGAAGGATCAGAAGGTCGGCCTAATCATTCTTCCCGGCACTGAGACCGACGACGTTAAGGCAGTTTCTGACAAGCTGGCGCAGTCCGGTGCCAGTGTTGTCGGGCAGCTCTCTCTAGAAGCTGATTGGTTCACCCAGGCCAGGGAGTCCTACAGGAAGTCTTTGGTCTCTTCTATATCGTCCTATCTGGAGGCTGCTCCTGGTGGAAGCGCATCCACAGGAACGATCATGGGAGCAGGGGCGGTACAGCTACTTACCACTCCGGGCGACAAATCCAGTGCGTTGGCCGAAATTCTGACCTCGAAGTCGGCCCCCTTGGTAACGGTTACTAAGGCCGCTTCGGAGCCAGCGAAATCTGTAGTCGTTATTGGTCCGCGTAGTGACAAGGATGGTTCGAAGGAGCAGAAGAAGGAATCTCAGGGCTACAGTGATGACGCTGTTACGGGGCTTGCACAGTCTGTAGCCAAGGCGCCAGAGGGCGGAGTCCTTACAGGCAGTGCCGAGGCGGAGGAATCACTGATTGCGAAGGTGCGCGCTGGAGGCGTATCCGTTGCGACGGTGGATTCTATCGGCCAGATCAGTGCTGCTGTGTCTACCCCGCTTGCTCTAGCGGCCGCCAAGGCTGGACACCCCGGAGCCTTCGGGTTCCAAACCGGTGCGGATAAGCCTATCCCTGACGTGAAAGCCAAGTAATGAAGCAGAGGCTTCTTGGCTTGGCGCTAGGTGGTGCGGCAGCCTATCTGACACAGAAGTTGCTCCCGGAGTCAGAGTCGTGGATCAGGCAGAATTTTGCCGGTAAGCCCGTCTCACTTAGAGGAGGCGTTGCCAGCGCCATCACGGCTACTGCGTGTTCCGCAGTGACTATCCTAGCCCGCCCTCGTATTGGTCTTGCCGCTACAGCGTTGACCGCTGTCTCCGCGGGCGCCGGCTATTTCGACGATATGGATCAGGGACGCCACGACGGGGATCATACTGCCAAAGGGCTTGGGGGACACCTCGGAGCCCTGCGTGAAGGGCACATTAGCAGCGGGCTAATAAAGCTGGGATCTATTGGGGCGGCGTCAGCAGTCGCCGCAACTGTCCTGCCTCACCGCAGGGGAATGCTGGGATGTGCTGACTGGGTTGCAGGTACAGTTCTGCTTGCTGGCGGAACAAACATGATAAACCTGCTGGATCTGCGTCCCGTTCGTGCTCGTAAGGCAGTTCTAGCTACCTCTATCCCCACACTGCTTGCTCGGGGTGACGCGAGCATCATCGGGGCAGCAGCGACTGCTGCAGCTGCCGGAGGGTTTAGCGACGACGGACGAGGCAAGACGATGCTAGGGGACACCGGTGCAAATTCGCTTGGTGCGTTAGCTTCGTTTGGAGCTGGGCTGGCAATGCCGCTTACTGGCCGGTATGTTGCGGCTGCTTTGCTGGTGGCGGCGACTCTCGCTTCGGAGAAAATTAGTTTTTCGGAAGTAATTGCAAACAGTCCAATTCTGAGCCGTATCGACGCATGGGGTCGCCCCGATGGGGTTTAAGCACTCCCTGCCCCAGCTACTTGGGGCTGTGGGCCTCATTTCGGGGCTCACCCTGGTAGCGCGTGTTTTTGGTTTTATCCGTTGGTTCGCCCAGTTTGCCTGGGTAGGACAGGGAGAAACCGCAAACGCATATGCCTCAGCTAATCAGATCCCCAATATTATTTATGAAGTAGCCGCTGGTGGGGCGCTGGCGGGGATAACAATCCCACTGCTAGCAGCGCCGCTCGCAAAGGCAATGAAGGCAGACATAGATCGAATCGCGTCCTCATTGCTAACCGCCTGTCTGGTCCTACTGATTCCTATCGGCGCATTGATAGCTTTAGGGGCGCCAGCTATCGCGACGTTGCTGCCCGCCCCTGTTGGTAGTAACGCGCATGCCCAGCAGCAGCTGTTGACTCTGTTCCTCAGGGTGTTTGCCGTCCAAATACCGTTGTACGGCATATCGGTGGTACTAACCGGAGTGCTGCAGGCCCACAAGAAATTTTTCTGGCCGGCTTTTGCTCCCTTGCTGTCCTCATTGGTGGTAATAGCTACATACGCCCTGTACGGGGCCAACCAAGGAGCAGCGGATAGCGCGAGCCAGGTAGGGACACAAGCCATAAATATTCTTGCCTGGGGGACAACCGCTGGGGTGGCGGCGTTATCGCTGCCTCTATTTATTCCGGTAGCCAAACTCGGAGTGCGGTTGCGCCCACGACTCGCACTCTCCCATGCAGAGGTACATAGGGCATTCGCGCTCGGTTCTGCGGGAGTGGGAGCGCTACTGGCCCAGCAGTTCGCAGCACTCAGCGTGTTATCTCTTGCCCGGGCATACGGAGACGTCGGCACTGTTGCCATCTACCAGTACACGCAAGCAGTTTATATGCTGCCTTATGCCGTTCTCGCGGTTCCGGTGGCGACTGCGGTTTTTCCTGATTTAGCGCGGGCAGCTGCCCGTCCTCACAGGGAGGGCTTTGCGAGTGCGACTAGGAAATCGACATCTACGGTGTGTGCAATAGCAGTTGTCGGCACAGGACTGCTCGTCGCAGGTGCGAAACCGGTAGCCAGGATATTCGAAATTCTAAAGCCTGTGCCTGGAATGTCGCCCTCGCTAGTAGCCCTGGCTCCCGGAATCGTAGGGTTCGCGCTGATTTTCCATCTGAGTAGGGTGTTCTACGCAATTGACAGAGGCAAAATTGCTGTTTCAGCCACTGCTGCAGGCTGGGTTATAGCTGCCCTAGGCTCGTGGGGATTTTGTGCGCTCCTGGCTCCCGATGGGGCAGATGGTCCTATGACCCTATTGGCACTGTCCTTGGGGTCTTCGGTGGGCATGAGCGTAGCTGGGGGCGGGCTCCTGTATGGGCTTAGGCAAATCGGGCTAGCTAGCGAGGCAAAACAATCTTTACTTGTCCTAGGAAAATGTGGCGTCGTTGTGGCAGCTGGCTCATGGCTTGCTTGGCTACTGCAGGTGCCGATACTGCGGGTACTTCCAGGTATATCCGGTACTCTGGTTGCGGGCATTGTTGGCCTTGCGGTTATAGCGGTAGCTGCGGTGCCAGCTGTCAGAGTCGTAAAAAGAGGGATGCGCAATGAGGATCTTGCAGCTAATGGCCAGAGCCGGCGGCGGGGTACCGGCGCACGTAAGACAGATTGTTGACCTGCTGACTGATGCAGGCCACAGTGTGCTAGTTGCTGGGCCGGCTGACACTGTTTGTCGATACCCGGATCGAGCCGAGGTTGAGATCGGTTCTTCTCCCTCGAAAGACGACCTGAGGGCGATCCGGAAAATATCCCAGCTAGCAGCTGAATTTGACGTGGTGCACGCCCATGGGTTGCGAGCTGGAGCTCTGGCGTGTCTGGCGGATACCGGCGCCGCGAAAGTGGTTGTAACTCTGCACAACAAGCCGGTTGGGTCAAGGGCCGTCAGGCTTGTAGGAAGTGTTCTGTTACGAATTATTGCTGCCAAAGCAGACACGGTCTTAGGGGTTAGCCCAGATCTTGTCGAGTGGGCTACCTCTGCGCATGCTCAGCGGAGCGAACTTGCTTTAGTACCTGCACCATCAAGAGGGATTGGGAAAGCACAGCGGTTCTTGGATGCTACGGGTCTTGGCAACACTCCGATTATTTTGCAGGTGGCTCGCCTTAGCGTGCAGAAGGGGTTGGACCTGTTCCTTGCGGCTTTGCATCGGGTAAATGTGCCGTACCAGGCTGTGATCATTGGCGACGGCCCCGAACACAGTCGGCTTGAAAAGCTTGCCGAAGGTACAGATGTCCATTTCCTCGGACGGCGGGACGACATCGCCGACGCGCTGGCAGCTGCGAGTGTTTTCGTCTCTACCGCGGTCTGGGAAGGACAACCGGTAGCCATCCAAGAAGCCCTGATTGCGGGCGTGCCCGTAGTGGCAACCGACGTGGGGGGAACCAGTGTGGTGACGGGCAAAGACGGCGCGTTGTTGGTTCCTAGAGACCCTGAGCAGATTGCCGAAGCGATAACCTCTCTGCTTCAAGATGCTGCCAAGCGAGCGAGCGCTGCCAAACGGGCACGCGCCGCTGCTTCCAGACTGCCCAGTCCTGCCCAAGTTCTCGATTCCCTACTCAGAATTTATAGTCTTAATAGATCCGCCCCAAGACGCGCAGAAAGGTAGAACAGATGCTCAGCGACGCTGCAGAACAAAAGCGGGTACTCGAGTCCTCGCGCCCCTGGCAGGGAGCTGTCTTCGGCATTCGCACCGATTCAGTCGACTTTGGGGATGTGATCGCGAAACGGGACTACCTAGATCACCCGGGAGCTGTTTGCATCGTCGCACTTAGGAATGAGTTAGATCCAGAAATCTGTTTGATCAAACAGTACCGCCACCCGATCCGGGCGACACTTTGGGAAATTCCTGCCGGCCTTACCGACGTGGAGGGGGAGACCTTGCTAGAGGCGGCGAAACGCGAGCTGGCAGAGGAAGTCGGTTTGGCGGCATCGCAATGGGACACCCTTGTGGATCTGTTTTCCTCGCCTGGATGTTCCAATGAGCGGCTTAGAGTGTTTCTTGCTAGAGGCATTAGTTCCTGTCCGGCTCCTGAGGGGTTTGTCAAGGAGGCTGAGGAGGCGGAGCTAGAGCTTCGGTGGGTGAAACTTACCGAGGTGCTCCAGGAGATTTTCAGTGGATCTATTCACAATCCTTCAACTGTGACTGGAGTGCTTGCTGCCTCCGCTGCTGTCGAGGGCGGGTTTCAAAGTCTCCGCAGCCCAGATGATAGATGGTGCCTATCAAGAGATTCGCTGCAAGAGTAAATATTAAACGGAAGTGTTGCGAAAATACGATAGGATGGCAGCAAGAAAGTCGGAGGCGATCTTAAGGGGGTGCAGGTAATGACGGACTCACTCAAAGAAGAACCTACCCGACAGGCAGTGCTTGACCTTATAGTCGAGAAGGGGCCCGTTACCGCTACTGTTCTGGCGAAGGTGCTAGACCTGACCACGGCTGCCGTGAGGCGTCACATTGGGGCATTGGAAGATGCTGGGTTAATTGTCGAATATGACGGATCCAAGCCCGGAAAGCGTGGCAGGGGGAGGCCAGCGCGTTATTACGTTGCCACTCGCAGTGGTCATGACACTCTTCCTGAGGATTACTCCGAACTCGCTTCTAGAGCGCTGAGCTTTATTGAACAGACTTCAGGCGAACAGGCGGTAGCGGACTTTGCTGCTGCCCGGTCGCGTGACATTGAGCGAAAATATGCTCCCGCAGTTCGAGCCGCTCCAGATGACCCCCGGTCTAAGGCTATGGCTTTGGCGGACGCCCTCACTGAGGACGGCTATGCTGCCACAGTGCGCGAGGTCGGTAATGGAGGGTATGCTGTTCAGCTGTGCCAGGGGCACTGCCCGGTACAGGATGTTGCAGGGCACTTCCCGCAACTTTGCGAGGCCGAAACGCAGGCTTTTGCGCGGTTGTTAGGAGTCCACGTGCAGCGTCTGGCAACCTTGGCTGGTGGGGAGCACGTGTGTACCACGTCGGTCCCCGTCGCTATGCCAAGAATGCGGCCAGGTTTGTCGCAGCAAAGGCATAAGTGAGGGTGCAGGAAATAGGGAAGGAAACTATGACAACGTCACCTCCAGTAGGCTCGTCGGCTGCTAAAGAGGCAGCGGACGAGGCGATCATTAACTCTATTGGGGCTTATGAATACGGCTGGCATGATTCCGACGCCGCCGGATCAGTAGCGAAGCGAGGGCTGGATGCCGACGTGGTTCGCTACATCTCGAAGGCGAAGAACGAGCCAGAGTGGATGTTGAAACGACGTTTGAAGGCATATAAGACTTTCGAACGGAAGCCAATTCCCACTTGGGGTCCGGACCTTTCGAACTTGGACATGGACCAGATCAAGTATTTCGTCCGTTCAACTGAAAAGGTCGCCGAGTCTTGGGAGGACCTGCCCGAGGACATTCGAAACACTTATGACAAGCTTGGGATCCCGGAGGCTGAAAAGCAGCGGCTGGTTTCCGGTGTCGCGGCCCAATACGAGTCTGAGGTGGTCTACCACCAAATTCGCGAGGACTTGGAGCGGCAAGGTGTCATCTTCCTGGACACGGATACTGGGCTGCGTGAACACCCCGAGCTGTTCAAGGAGTATTTCGGCAAGGCAATTCCAGCGGGCGATAACAAGTTTGCAGCCCTGAACACGGCGGTGTGGTCTGGTGGATCCTTCATCTACGTCCCGAAGGGCGTACATGTAGAGATTCCCCTGCAGGCCTATTTCCGTATTAACACCGAGAATATGGGCCAGTTCGAGCGCACCTTGATCATTGCCGACGAGGACTCCTACGTGCATTACGTAGAAGGCTGCACGGCGCCGATCTACAAATCTGATTCTCTGCACTCCGCAATTGTGGAAATTTTCGTGCGGAAGAACGCGCGCGTTCGCTACACGACCATTCAGAACTGGTCCAATAACGTGTACAACTTGGTCACTCAGCGAGCCGTGTGCGAAGAGGGCGCGACCATGGAATGGATAGATGGCAACATCGGTTCGAAGGTCAACATGAAGTACCCATCAGTGTATTTGACGGGCGAGCATGCTAGGGGCGAGGCACTGTCTATCGCATTTGCTGGTGAGGGCCAGCACCAAGATACTGGTGCAAAGATGCTGCACCTAGCTCCACACACTTCCTCGTCTATCGTGTCCAAGTCGATTTCGAGGAACGGTGGGCGATCGTCTTACCGCGGTCTAGTCCAGGTAGACGAGAAGGCTCATGGTTCCAAGTCGTCGGTGGTATGCGATGCGTTGCTTGTTGACCAAATCTCGCGTTCTGACACCTATCCTTATGTTGACGTTCGTAACGACGAAGTCGAGATGGGGCACGAGGCGACTGTCTCTAAGGTGAGCGCTGATCAGCTCTTCTATTTGATGAGTCGTGGACTCACTGAAACTGAAGCGATGTCGCTGATTGTTCGCGGGTTTGTTGAACCTATTGCGCGTGAACTGCCTATGGAGTACGCGCTAGAACTTAATCGTCTAATTGAACTTCAGATGGAAGGGTCGGTGGGTTAACCGAAATGAAGACCGATCATTCTAAAGCAGTGTTGGCTTCAGAAGGAATTAGCCAGCAGCAGTCTAAGGTCGCTTCGTCTAGGGCGGACCGCGAATCTTCATTCGAGGTAGCAGATTTTCCTGTGCCAACTGGGCGGGAAGAGGACTGGCGTTTCACTCCGCTAGACCTGGTTTCGGAATTGTTTGACGAGAATATCAGCGGCCCGGCACCAAAGGTCTCGATCTCCGAGGGCGATGAAGGACAGATCAAGCTCACGCACGTAGATGCGGACAAGCATCAGCCGCTCGTGGGTAAGCCAGGGGATCGAACTGCAGTCGTAGCGTGGAATGCCTCCAGGGAAGTATCGACCCTTGAGGTCGCGGAAGGTATCGAGGCCTCTAGCCCTATCGTGGCTGAAGTCGAGGGCGATTCGCTGAGCCCAGCTGCATCGCACTTGGTAATCAAGGCAGGGAAGAACTCCAGCTCGACTATGGTGCTTCGGCATTCTGGTTCAGCCTGCGTAACGCAGACTGTTGAAGTTGACGTCGCTGATGGCGCGAATCTGACATTGGTCTCGGTGCAGGAATGGGACGAGAAGTCTACTCATGCTTCGAACCACCGCATCAGGATTGGCCGTGATGCTTCCTTGAAACACGTCGTCATTACCTTGGGTGGTAAGACGGTGCGTATCTGCTCCGATGTCGAGTACGCGGCTCCGGGTGGCGAGGTCAATATGTTGGGTGTTTATTACACGGATGCTCACCAGCATCATGAACACCGCCTATTCGTTGATCACGGACCAAAGAATTGCTACTCGCGGGTTGCCTACAAGGGCGCTCTGCAGGGTAAAGGTGCGCACTCGGTGTGGATCGGCGACGTGCTTATCGGTGCTGAGGCGTTTGGTACGGACTCCTACGAGCTAAACCGGAACTTGGTCCTGTCCAAGGGGGCTATGGCCGACTCTGTTCCTAATCTCGAGATTGAAAACGGCGAGATCGAGGGTGCTGGGCATGCTTCGACAACTGGTCGTTTTGATGATGAGCATCTTTTCTACCTGATGAGTCGCGGCATTGACGAGGACACTGCTCGCAGGCTTGTAGTCCGAGGGTTCTTCGCGGAACTGATCAAACAGATCGGAGTACCTTCGATTGAAGAACACCTGATGGAGAAGATTGAAGAAGAACTAAATCAGGGGGAGGCACTGTAGTGGCTTTGCAATTCGCATGCAAAGTTTCTGATCTGGATGCCGGTGAAGCTACCTGCGTGACCTTGCCAGATGGTGACGGTAAAGCTATCAAAGTTGCTGTCGTTCGCGATAGCGACGGTACCTTTCACGCCATTGGTGATACCTGCTCTCACGGCGACGTACCTTTGTCCGAGGGCGACGTCGAGGATGGCACCATCGAGTGCTGGGGGCATGGCGCACAGTTTGATCTGGAAACTGGGCAGCCGACTTTGCCAGCCACTGAGCCTGTACCCGTGTACGAACTAACTCTTGACGGCGACGATGTTCTTGTCGACGTCGATGCCAGCAAGTAAAGGAAGAAAAATGTCGACTCTTGAAATCAAAGGCCTGAAGGTTTCTGTCGAGACCAACGAGGGTCCGAAGCAAATTCTCCACGGGGTGGATTTGACGATCAATTCCGGCGAGGTGCACGCCATCATGGGCCCGAATGGGTCTGGCAAGTCCACCTTGGCTTACTCGATCGCTGGCCATCCCGGATACACGATCGATGATGGCGAAGTGTTGCTCGACGGTCACAACATTTTGGAAGGCACTGCTGATGATCGTGCTCGTGCCGGGCTCTTCTTGGCAATGCAGTATCCGGTCGAGGTTCCCGGTGTATCGGTGTCCAACTTCTTGCGGACCGCGCGCACAGCAGTTGATGGGAAGCCGCCGGCACTGCGTACCTGGACCAAGGAACTGGAGCAGGCAATGGAGGATCTTCGTATTGATCCGGAATTCGCCAACCGTGACTTGAACGCAGGTTTCTCGGGCGGCGAGAAGAAGCGCCATGAGATCTTGCAGATGCGCATTCTTCGTCCCAAGTTTGCTGTACTTGACGAGACTGACTCCGGCCTCGACGTGGACGCGCTGCGTATCGTGTCTGAGGGCGTAAACCACGTCCATGACGAAGTCGGCAGCGGTATTTTGTTGATCACTCACTACACCAGAATTCTGCGCTACATCAAACCGCAGTTTGTACACGTGTTTGTGAATGGCCACGTCGTAGAGCAGGGCGGACCTGAGCTTGCAGACCGTCTAGAAGAAGAAGGCTACGATCGGTTCACCGGTAAATAATGACTACTTCGGAAAATAGGGCGGATTTTACTGCTGAAGAGCTGGCTGGCCTGCGTAAAGATTTCCCGATCACTGCCCGTATCGGGCGGGGCGGCCAGCCCTTGGCATACCTTGACTCTTCTGCAACTGCACAAAAACCTATCTGGGTGATGGACGCTGTTTCAGAGTTTTACTCCCGCCACAATGGGGCAGTAAATCGCGGCACTCATCTACTCGCAGACGAGTCGACAACTGCTTACGAAGAGGGACGAGACGCAGTAGCGAAGTTTATCGACGCGTCTTCGTCTGAGGAGGTCGTGTGGACGCGCAACGCCACAGAGGGCGTGAACCTTCTGGCCTACTCTATGCTGAATGCTTCGCTTGGGGCTGGAGGAGCGGAGGCCGAACAGTTCAAGATTGGTCCCGCAGACCGAATCGTGGTGACTCGGGCAGAGCATCACGCGAACCTCGTTCCGTGGCAGCAGCTGGCGGAACGTACTGGCGCAGAATTTGCTTGGTTGGATCTAACCAGCGACGGATGCATCGATCTGGACACGCTGAACGTCATCACTCCAAATACGAAAGTGGTTGCGTTTACGCATGTTTCTAACGTAACGGGTGCTATCAGCCCCGTTGAGGCGATTGTGGCGGCAGCTAGGAAAGTTGGCGCGCTGGTTGTGCTGGACACTACGCAGTCTGCCGCACACATGCCAATTTCCGTGCGTGAATTAGGAGCCGATTTCGCTGTACTGTCGGGGCATAAGCTCTGTGGTCCTACCGGTATTGGCGTTCTGTGGGGCCGCAAGGAGCTACTGGATGCACTGCCTCCATTCATGACCGGCGGGTCCATGATTACTGATGTGCAGATGGAGAAGACCTCTTTCCATGCTGCTCCAGCTCGTTTTGAGGCTGGCACGCAGGCGGTTGGACAGATCGTTGGTTTCAAGGCTGCACTTGACTACCTATCCGAGGTGTCAATGGAGCGTGTTGCCGCTCATGAGGCGGCGATTACCCGCCAGCTTCTGGAAGGGATCAAGCAGATAGATGGGGTGCATGTGCTGGGGCCTAAAGAGGCGGATAACCGCGTTGCGGTTGTTTCGTTCGTCGTGGATGGTGTTCATCCGCATGACGTGGGCCAAATTCTGGACTCGCACTCGATCGCGATTAGGGTTGGCCATCACTGTGCTATCCCGTTGCACAAGCATTTTGGTGTTCGAGCCTCTGCAAGGGCATCGGCCTCTCTGATAACCTCCGCTGAGGAAATTGACCGATTCCTGGACGCGCTTGGACAAGTCCGCAAATTCTTTGGAGTGTGAATGTCAGATCTGGAACAGATGTACCAGCAGGTGATTCTGGACCATGCCCGCCTGCGTTACGGCAGTGGCGGTTCAGATGGGGATGGCGTTTCTCATCAGGTCAACCCCACATGCGGTGATGAGGTCACTCTGGGGTTGTCCCTATCAGACGAGAACAAGATTGCTGAACTGTCCTGGGATGGGAGCGGTTGCTCAATTTCTCAAGCTTCCCTGTCGATTATGTCCTCGATGGTGGAAGGCCAATCAGTGGATTATGCAAGGGAGCTATACGAGGCATTCCTGCGAATGATGCACGGTCAAGGAACTTCTCCCAGCGAGGAGGATCTTGACTTGCTAGAAGATCTGGCTGCTTTTGAGGGCACAGCGAAATTCCCCGCTCGCATCAAATGCGCTTTGCTGGGATGGATGGCTCTTATCGACTCCATTTCGAAAGCCCAGGCAGGTGGCAAAGGCGAAGCGAGTGAAAGTGCCCCGCACGCTGGATGTGAACCACAAAGGAGCTCAAATGACTAACCCTATGGCTAACCCTGATCCGGTGCCAGAACGCTTTACAGAGCCTGGACCAGCCTCTCTAGCCGAGGCCCATCAGGCTAGTCACGATCACACGCCGCAACAGAGTTTTCGTGAGGTGACCAACGAAGTAGCTGAGGGCGCTACTATCACGGAAGAGGACGTCCTAGAGGCAATGCGCGACGTTATCGATCCGGAGCTGGGGATCAACGTCGTTGACCTTGGCCTTGTTTACGGGGTCCATATTGACGAAAATAATGCAGTTGTAATGGACATGACGCTAACCTCTGCGGCTTGCCCGCTCACTGATGTGATTCAGGACCAGGCTGCTACGGTGCTAGCTTCGATGGTGTCCGCTGTTGCAATCAATTGGGTGTGGATGCCGCCATGGGGACCGGACTGCATCACTGAGGAGGGGCGCGAGCAGCTGCGCGCTCTTGGATTCAACGTTTAGATCCTGTAGGTAAAAGTAAATGGTGCCGCTCTTGCGGCACCATTTACTTTTAATTTCCGTAAAAACGGCCTAGGGTCTCTGTCTTGAAGTCCTCGTAGTATCCCTCTTCGATTGACTTCCTAATATTTGCCACCAGTTGAACAGTGAAGTGTTCGTTGTGAATGGTGGCCAGGGTAGCCGAAAGCATCTCCTTGGCCTTGAATAGATGATGCAGATAGGCGCGGGAGTAGTGAGTGCACGTATAACAGGTGCAGTTGTCATCCAGAGGACGGAAATCCCGCTTGAATTCGGCTCTGGTGATGTTGACTCTGCCAGTAGGCATGTAGATCGCCGCATTCCTGGCCACCCGGGAGGGGTTCACGCAGTCGAAGGTATCCGCACCGTTTTCTATTGCAGTGAAGAAATCATCAGGTTCAGAAATGCCCAGAAGGTGGCGGGCTTTGTCTTCTGGAAGTTCTTCACATACCCAGCCGACAATGGTGCCGAGGTTTTCCTTCTCGAGCGCGCCCCCAATACCAAAACCATCAAATGTGGTCCCGTCGATTTCCATCGAACCTAAGTCGCGAGCTGCCTTGCGGCGGAGGTCCTCGTACTGGGCCCCTTGCAGAACCCCAAATAGTTGCTGATAGGGCTTGTCAGCTCTCTCTTCGGTGAGCTTGGCATGGGCACTTAGACAGCGCTCGGCCCACCTGCGAGTCCTCTCTAGGGACGAGACCTGATAGTCGTATGGGTGTACCAGCGAGGTGAGCTCGTCGAAAGCAAACATAATGTCTGCTCCCAACTGGTGCTGTATACGCATGGACACTTCTGGATTGAAGCGATGCTTGGAACCGTCTAGATGGGAACGAAAAACTACCCCGTCCTCGTCTACCTTCGCCCTATTTTTTAGCTGCGGTTGCGACACCGGGGCAGTAGTTTTCCCTGAAAACTCTTGCGATAGTACCTTCTTGTAGCCAGCTCCCAGACTAAGAACTTGGAAGCCGCCAGAATCTGTATAGGTGGGGCCGTCCCAGTTCATGAATTTGGACAGCCCCCCGGCCTCATCGACTATCTCAGGGCCGGGCTGGAGGTATAGGTGGTATGCGTTAGCAAGTAGGGCATTGGCACCTAGCGACCTCATTGATTCCGGAAGCACCGCTTTTACAGTGGCTTTAGTTCCTACTGGAATAAAGGCAGGCGTGGGAATATCACCGTGGGGAGTATGAATGACCCCCGTGCGTCCTAATTTCCCATCTAGCCGTGCACCGATATCGAAACTTGTCACTTATTTAGCCTCCAGGTACTCTGTCTCAGCCTTTTTCAGTAGGTGAATGACTGTGTACGTAACTGGTAGCAGTACAACTTCGAGTAAGCATTTATAAACGTACCCAGTCAGTACATAGTTTAGGAACTGGGCACCGGTAATGATCCCATAAAACGCTATTGTGCAGAAGATAGTTGTGTCAGCCAGCTCACCGACGAGTGTTGACGATATCAGGCGCACCCACAAGTGGTTTTCGCCGAAGCGGTTTTTGATTGCTACCAGGACTTTTGAATTGAGTAGTTGCCCCACCAAGTATCCGCAGACTGAGGCAGCGACGATTCGCGGTACAAAGCCGAGCACCGCTTCAAAAGCTGCCTGGTTTTCGTATCCGGGGCCAACTGGAGCAACTTGGACTAGATAGAAGATTGCTGAGGCCAAGATGGACATAGCGAATCCCACGATGATCGTTCGTTTCGCTGCCTGGTAGCCATATATTTCAGAGAGCACGTCTGCCAGGATGTAAGTGAATGGGAATAGGATTGCGCCCCCGTCGAAGATCAGTGAAAATCCTGCAATGGGGGTGTCGACCGAGATCAATTTGGTTGCCGCGATATTCGAGAGCAGCAGAAAAGATACGAAAAAAATCGCGATCAGATCGTAGAAGCGGGAGGAATTTCTGGGTTGGTATCGCACTGAGGCCATGTAGGCGATTTTATTACCTTTCTGATAGTGCTCGCAGCGAAAACCACAGCTGTGCACGCGCAGCCGGGTCATCAAGATTGATAGCTAACGCACGTCCGGCAGCCCCAAGTTTTGCCCGCACAGTGTTGCGATGCATTCCGGTTTCCTTTGCCACCTGCGCGATGTTGCCATTTGTGGAGATGAAGGTGTCTAGTAGCGAGAGCATCTCATCATTTCCATCCGCCGCCGCAAGGAAGTCCTTGGCCCACAGTCGCGCATCTTTGGCGCCCACCAATGCCATCATGGCGTTACCTGAGATCTCATCCCAGGTAACCTGCTTGCGGGTGGGAGAAGTTTTCTTTAGGGCAAGCTCAGCGGTTTGCGCGGAATCGTCGGCCTCTTTTTGGCGACGCACAGCCCCGATGCCAGCTTGTAGGTCAAAATCCGCCAATTTCGACAGCAAAAGTGGCATGCCGTCGGAGGGGACCAATATTTGCAGTCGATTCTTGGTCAGTTTGAGTGGAACGGAAAAGTGTGAATCTATTTGTTTGTGTGCCCGGGCTAACTCAGATCGATCTCCTTTTGCCGCAACAAATGCCAATTTGGGGGCGAGTCGATTGGCGCGTGGGTATGCGAGCGAATAGATCTCACGGGCCGTATGCCTGTCACCTGAGAGGAAGAGTTCTAAACATCGTGCTGACAATGCTAGGCGACTTTCTGCCAACCTTTCGGTAATGGTCAGTGAAGTCTGAAGTAGTAGAGCACTCGTGGAAATAGCGTTTCGCATCCAACTGAGCAGAGGGCGTTGGGTTTGCAATACCAGATACGCATCGTGGCCTTTGAAACTTGCTGTGGGAAGAACGATGGTATCTCCGGTTGGGCTTTGCTCAGTAATAGCAGCGGCCTGACAGTTTTGCACCGCTTCCAATAATCTGCGTTTGCTCGGTGAGGGATTGCCTGCTGCGCTTATGATCTCTTCGGCAGTGACAAGTGCCGTGTTGGCGCGCGTTATTCGTGCTAATCGGTCGATGATCGTCGCAAGGGGATTTTGTGAGGACGCGGCTTGGATCAAGCTTTGCTGAGCTTTCCCAAGAAGTCGAGCAGAAGCAACTGCTTCGGCTTCTAGGAGGTCTGCGACCAAGCGTGAGATCCGCACAAAGTTAGTCTCTTCTGGCACCTCGATAAGATTTAGTCCGTGCTCGCGAGCGGCGGTTAAAAGTTCCCTGGGGACTTGCCTCTGCCAGGGGCCGATACCGAAGGCGAGGGCGGATACGTGTGCTTTGTTTAGTCGCTCTACATATTCCTCCCATTGGTGCTCAGTTTTTGGGGATCCGCAGGAAGTAGTGAGTACTAGTTCTCCGCCCTCTAAAAAAGGGGTGGGATTGAGGTGTTCTGTTACTGCTACCCACCTTATCGAGGCGTGAGGGTGCGGACACCAGAGCGATACCAGTTTGATACTTGGGTGGTGGATAACGTCTGAAATGCTCGCCATGTATCAATTGTGCACAAAAGTATTTAAGAATATGTGCACTTTGACAGTAGCGAGAATGTGAGTGGGACCATAGTCTCATGTCTGACAGCATTACTAAATGTTGGGGGACAAAGATGTCGAAACTACCATTCCCACAGGTACGTAACATTGTTACTGACCTGCCGGGACCTAAATCAGAAGCATTCGCAAAACGGAAGCAAGATGCTGTCTCTGCCTGTGTTGCTACGCAAAATCCTATTTATGCGCAGTATGCAGGAGGAGGCGTCATTGTTGACCTAGATGGAAACAGCTTTATCGACATGGGGTCAGGCATCGCGGTTACTACCGTCGGTGCTAGCAACGAACGAGTCGCTGAAGCAATTAAGGAACAGGCTGACAAGTTCACGCACACCTGTTTTATGACTACTCCATACGAGGGGTATGTCGAGGTATGCGAGTTCTTGAATCAGGCGACTCCGGGTGATTTCCCTAAACGGTCGGTACTGCTCAACTCTGGCTCAGAGGCGGTCGAAAACGCCGTCAAGGTCGCTAGGCGTTTCACCGGCAAGCCCGCTGTTGCCGCCTTCGAACACGCCTACCACGGACGTACGAATTTGACTATGGCAATGACGGCGAAGGTAGATCCTTATAAGTCAGGCTATGGCCCATTTGCCCCGGAAATCTATCGCATGCCAATGTCTAATCCCTATCGTGACGGGCTAGATGGTGATCAGGCAGCCAAACGCACTATCAATTGGCTCGAGAAAATGATTGGGGCTAAGAGCTTAGCTTGCATAGTGATCGAGCCGTTGCAAGGGGAGGGCGGGTTTATCGTTCCAGCTCCCGGCTTCTTGCAGAATCTGGCTAAGTGGGCAAAGGAAAATGACGTTGTCTTTGTAGCTGACGAAGTGCAGTGTGGATACGGCAGAACTGGCAAGATGTTCGACTCAGAATGGGAAGGCATCGAACCGGACGTCATCTGCACTGCGAAGGGAATTGCCGGGGGCATGCCGCTGTCAGCAATTACCGGTCGCGAGGAGATAATGAATGCGGGCGTTCCAGGTGGCCTCGGCGGTACCTACGGAGGAAACCCGGTATCTTGTGCAGCAGCGCTCGCAGTAGCTGAATCGATAAAGAACGATGGGCTGCTCGAGGTTGCTCAGAAATTCGAGCAAATTATTTCTAAACGCATGGGCGATTTGGCTGCTAGAGACAATCGCATAGGCGATGTGCGTGGACGCGGCGCAATGATGGCAATCGAGCTCGTCGATGAAGCTGGAGCTCCGGACGCCGCCCTCGCTAAAGAGATCCAGAAGCGTGCATACCAGGCAGGAGTAATCCTGCTTTCGTGTGGTACCGAAGGCAACGTCATTCGAATGTTGCCTCCGCTTTCAATGCCCGAAGAGCTCCTTGAAGAGGCTTTGGGCGTTATCGAAGAAATTCTAAAGGAGATATAACATGACTCAGAAGGCACAGGGGCCTTATGAGGATGCGAAGAATCAGCTTAAGAAGGCTCAGGAGATCCTTGGGTTCTCAGATGCTGACTACGACCTCTTGGCTATTCCGCGGCGCGAGATGAGCGTTGCGATCCCCGTAAAACGCGACGATGGTACTCGGGAAGTACTTCACGGCTACCGAGTGCAGCACAATTTGTCTCGCGGTCCTGCCAAAGGCGGCATTCGATTCGCAAAACAAGTTGACATCGACGAAGTCCGGGCACTGGCAATGTGGATGAGCTGGAAGTGCGCACTGCTGTCACTTCCGTATGGCGGCGCTAAAGGTGGCGTCCGAATCGATCCTAGCCAGTACTCTCAGGCGGAACTGGAACGGGTTACTCGTCGGTTCACCGCGGAAATTTTGCCGATCATAGGTCCCGAAAAAGATGTTCCTGCGCCAGACGTAGGAACCAACGAACAGACTATGGCGTGGCTGATGGATACCTATTCACAGTCTGTCGGATACACGGTTCCCGGCGCGTGCACCGGTAAACCGGTAGAGCTGGGAGGCTCGCTCGGCAGAGCAGAATCTACCTCCTTGGGCGTGTTCCTCATGGTCAAAGCTGCCCTGCAGAAGTTGGGTGTGAATATTGAGGGCGCTACTGCAACGGTGCAGGGATTTGGCAAGGTAGGTCGCGGCGCCGCGAAATTTATGGAGGAAGCCGGCATTAAAGTAGTTGCCATTTCTGACGTATATGGCGCTATTCGCAATGACGAAGGAATCGACGTCAAGGCGCTGGGCGAACATGTTGACGCGACCGGAAAGGTGGTTGACTTCCCGGGAGCATCGGCAATGGATCCCGAAGACGTCTTGATGCTGGATGTAGACGTGGTGGTTCCCGCAGCAATTGAAGGTGTGATTCGCGAAGATAACGCGAAGAACGTCAAGGCTCCGATTATCGTCGAAGCTGCAAACGGTCCCACAACTTCTGATGCAGATGAGATCCTGAATAAGGAAGGCAAACTCATCGTTCCAGATATTCTTGCTAACTCCGGTGGCGTACTAGTTTCGTACTACGAATGGGTGCAGTCCAGGGATAACTTCTTCTGGGACATCGAGCGAGTGCAGAACGAACAATCTCGGCGCATGTTGGCTGCCTGGGAAGAGGTCGATGAGTATGCGACTGAAAAGGATGTGACTCTGCGAGTAGCTGCTACGGCGTTGGCTGTGGATCGTGTCTTGCATGCTCACAAACTACGCGGGCTATACCCGTGATCGAGAGGTCTTAGAGATGTCTGTAGAGATACCGAGCTCGTTGCAGGAGTTTGTCCGGGGTCTTAATCCTGAAGAAGGTGTATGGATTGCCGGTAAAGCCAGGTCGGCGAGCGATGGCAAGACCTTCCCTGTCTATGATCCGGCTACCACTGAGGTCATAGCGTCGGTTTCCTCCGGCACTAGGCAGGACGCTTCTGCGGCGGTGGATGCAGCAGAAGCTGCTTTCGAGGGATGGGCAGATACCTCTCCGCGTGAGCGAGCCGAGATTCTTCGCAAGGCCTTCACGCTCATGCTCGAGCAGGCTGAACCGTTGGCTGGGCTAATGGCCTGGGAGAACGGCAAAGCTATGTCCGATGCGAAGGGCGAAGTAACCTATGCGGCGGAATTTTTCAGGTGGTATTCCGAGGAAGCGGTTCGGTCCGATGGGGACTATGCGGTTCCACCGGCTGGCGGAACCCGTCTTATGGTGACGCATAAACCGATCGGAATAGCTGCATTGATCACCCCGTGGAACTTCCCGGCAGCCATGGCAACCAGGAAGATCGCACCAGCTCTTGCGGCAGGTTGCACAGTGGTGTTAAAGATGGCCTCTGAAACACCACTTACCGCGTTGGCGGTCATGCGGATATTGAAGGAAGCTGGGGTTCCAGATGGTGTTGTCAACATGGTGCCATCGCAAAGCTCGGCTGACATATCCGAGACCTGGTTGGCTGATCCTAGAGTCCGTATTATCTCGTTTACAGGCTCCACAGCAGTAGGTTCCTTGCTTATGCAGCAGGCTGCGAAGCGAATCGTCAATTCGTCTATGGAACTTGGTGGCAATGCATCCTTCATCGTAGGTGCTAATGCAGATGTTGACGCCGCGGTGGAGGGCACGATGGTCGCCAAATTCCGTAATGGGGGACAGGCTTGTACGGCAGCAAACCGGCTGTACGTTCATGCTTCCGTAGCCCAGGAATTCAAGGAAAAATTGTGCGCGAAGGTGAAAGATCTGAAGGTTGGGTCTGCGTTTACCGAAGGTGTCGAAATCGGCCCGTTGGTGAATCACAAGGCGCTAGATGGGTTGCATCAGCTTTTACGCGATGCTGAATCTGAAGGTGCTGAAGTGCTTGCTTCGGCTGAGCTTCCAGATCTCGAGGGGTATTTCCTACCTCCTCAGGTAATTGAGGTAAAGGATAATTCCTCCTCGTTATTCCAAAACGAGATTTTCGGTCCTATCGCACCAATATTGGTGTGGTCGGATGAAGAACAGATGCTGAAGGATGTAAATTCTACCGAGATGGGGCTGGCCTCCTATATATACGGAGACTTGCAATGGGCATTGAAGACTGCCGAGAAGATTGAGGCTGGCATGGTTGGCGTCAATCGAGGGCTAGTTTCCGATCCTGCGGCTCCGTTTGGTGGAGTAAAGCAATCTGGAATAGGGCGCGAGGGCGGTCGTGAGGGAGTCCGCGAATTCCAAGAGACGCAGTACTTTAGCGTAGCTTGGTAGCCCTGGATTAGGCAGTTGTGGCCCAACTATATGAGGGCCACAACTGCCTAACTATTTGCGATCATGGTTGGAGGCTCCTCCTGGCCTGTCACAGGGGCCACCGACTTGTATAAGGGCGATTTCCCTGCAAAGAAATCGGGGTATCTGAACCGACAGATGAGCATTAGAACAACCCCGAGGCCTAGAAGAAACAGCGTAAGGATGAAGACTAATCCTATGCCGCCTATCTCGGAACCAGATCCGAAATTTGGGTCGAATGAATCATAAGTAGTGATTGCTAATAGGCCAAATAGCATGACTGCGCCTATGCCCGGAAATAGGAATGTCATCAGGAAGTTTCTAAGGGACGTGAACCACCGTTTCCTGAAATAGACCACGCAAGCTAGGGCAGTGAGGCCATAGTAAAAGCAAATCATCGCACCTAAAGTTGCTACCGTGTCCCACAGTACTTTCTCCGAGAGGAACCTCATTACAGTGTAGAAAGTGCCAGCTGCAACGGCTGCAACAACTGTAGAAAATCCGGGCGTGAAGTATTTTGGATGAATTGATGCAAGCTTTTCGGGAGCTGCACCGTAGTACGCCATAGAGAGCATTGTTCTAGCCGGAGATACCGCGGTGGATTGTAGGGAAGCCATTGTAGAGACTAGGACCGCTAGCGAGATTAGGATGGCGCCGGAGCCTAAGACTGGGGTAGCGAGGGCGAAGAAAGCGTTGTTAGCAATTTTTGGGTTTCCCAGTCCGAGAGTGTCTGCTGGGTCTACGCCTGCGTAAGACATGGCACCCAAGGACACGAACATGTAAATTACGACCACTATTGTCACGGTAAGAGTTGCAGCTCTACCAGGAGTGGAGGCGGAACCTTTGGTTTCCTCGGACATGGTTAGGGTTACGTCCCATCCCCAGTAGATGAATAAGGCTACCGAGACACCTGCGGCTAGCTGTGCCATTGAACCGAGCTCAATTGGGTTAAACCAGGAGAGCTGAATCTGGTTGAAATGATAGGCCTGGCCCGAGTAGGCCAGATAGAACATGACAGCACCAAACCCGATGAAGATGAGAAGTTCAAAGCCAACAAGAATGTATTGAACTACTTGAGCTGTCTGCATGTCGCGATAGGAGATCCAGGTTGCCACTGCCATGAAAACGAGGCAGGTAAGGATGTTTATCCCGATATTTTGTGAAAGCTGGGCGATTTCAGGTCTACCAGTAATTTGGGAAACGGCTAAATAGAAGAAATCCACTGCAATACCGGCAAGATTCGACAGTACGACCGTAGTAGCAATGATAAGTCCCCACCCGTTCATCCATCCCAGATAGGGGCCGAAAGCTCGCACTCCCCAAGTGAAGGATGTGCCTGCGTCTGGAATAGCTGAGTTGAGCTCCCTGTAGCCGAAGGCGGTCAGCAACATCGGGACGAAGCCAATCAGTAGGATCGCGGGTAGCTGATGTCCGACTGCCGCGGCAGTCGGGCCGATTGCGCCGGTCAAAGTATATGGGGGAGCGATACAGGAAAGGCCGATAACGATAGCGCCGACAAGGCCAACGGAATCTGCCGATAGTCCTTTCGCGGACGGTGTCTTTGCCTCATTCGCCATGGGGATCACCTAGAACCGAGATTGGATCTGCCCCATCGCGGGGGACAACTACCAACGGCACGGGGATGGCACGCATTATCTTAGATGCGACCGAGGACATGAATAGCTTACGAGGCTGCGCTAGTTGGGAAGAACCTAAGACTGCTAGTCCAGATTCGCGCCAATCTGTATTAGTAGCGGCCTCTTCGATGGAATTTCCCTCGGTCAGTTCGAGCTCTATTGGGTAATCGGCTCCTAGGAGGATTTCTGCCTGTTCTCGGACATCTTGAATGTGCTGCTCTGCCTTTTCTTGTACGCGGCTGCGCGAGGACGCATCTGGAAGGTCTTCTGTAGCGACCCAGGAGACTATTCGGAGGGGTACTTCACTCCTCTTGGCTACTGAACAGGCGTAAGCCAACAGATCTTTGTTGCCTGGGCGGCTGTCTGCGCCCACTGTTACACGTGTCAGTGCCTTTATCTTTAGATCACGCATTCCGCGGGGAGCTAATGCTAGAGGAACAGGGCAGGTGGCCATGAGAGCTTGACCGACTGATCCCAAAGAGAGCCGCCCGAGCATACTTCGTTTCGACCCGGATATCACTAGCATGGTTGGTTTTAGTTCTGCTACGGCATCAAGGAGCCCTTCCTCGGCGCTGTCGGCGTATCGAATATGGGTTCTGATTGTTAGGTTTGAGCCCTCGATAGCTTCTTCCATCCATGCCTGTGCCTGTTCCTCGACCATCAGATCGTAAGAAGCATCAGGCATGACCACGCTTGCCCGTTCGCGCAAAATGATCATCACAATATCGACTTTTGCATCAAAAGATCGAGCAAATATGCAGCCAAGTTTCAGGGCGTCTTTTCCTCTTGGCTCGCTGGTATATCCAACTAGTACGGACATGGCGTCTTAGCTCCTTCCGCCTGGTGCTGGCCTAGATAGGCAGCGAAACTGGTGGGGTTCACGCTACCCCATAACCCCACAGTGGGCCACCGAGGGGAGGGGACGGAACAAGGGTAACTTAGAATGTTTGTTATGAAATAGTGCGCAAACCTTCTAAGTTGTGTAAAGTGTGTACCACACAACTAGTGTAGGCCGTAAGTCCCATGTGTGTGGCAGGTTTCAGAAACCTTCAGTGTTTACGAACGCTTTATAAGGGTTTATTGGCTATGGCAGCCAAAACGGAGGAGTAAATGACTGTACAGCTCGATGAAAATAAAATTCAAAAACTCATTGAGGAACAGGAAAAGATTCTCAATGACAACACTCAAAAGTCTAAGCAGATGTTCGAGTCTGCGGACCATCTATCAAACGGGGTTGCCTCTGCGTACCAGGCGCGTGATCCGTGGCCAATCTATATTGATCGTGGTTCTGGCGCGAAAATCTGGGACGTAGATGGAAATGAATACTACGATTTCCATAACGGCTACGGCTCAATGGTGCAGGGGCATGGTCACCCGGCTATCGGAAAGGCACTAGCTGAACGCTGGCCAAAAGGCTCTCACTTTGGTGCCGCTACGGAAGACGACATCGTGGTCTCGAATATTCTGGCCGAACGTTTTGGGCTCGAGAAGTGGCGTTTCACTAACTCGGGATCCGAGGCAACCATGGATGCAATTCGGATTGCCAGGGCTTATACCGGACGAGACACGATAATGAAAATATTCGGCTCATACCATGGTCACCATGACGCGGTAATGGTATCGATCGGGGTGGCTTGGGACGATATTGGCCCGCGCGACCACTATAAGCAACTGCCGTATGGTGGCGGCATCCCGGAGTCGACCGTAGAGATGACTATTCCAGTGCCGTTCAATGATGCGGAAGCCATGGAGGCACGCATTATTGAACTCGACAAGGAAGGGCGCAAACCCGCTTGCGTGATCATGGAAGCGGCCATGATGAACCTCGGTGTGGTGCTTCCTGAGCCGGGGTATCTAGAGGCAGTACGGGAAATTACCAGGAAGCATGGGGTAGTGCTGATCTTTGACGAAGTCAAGACCGGGCTGTGCGTAGCCGCTGGCGGGGCAACTGAACGCTTTGGCGTAACTCCAGACATGGTTACGTTAGCGAAGGCCTTAGGCGGCGGCCTACCAGCAGGTGGTATCGGCGGCACCGCTGAGGTTATGAGTGTTGTTGAGGATCACACCGTAAACCAGGTGGGCACCTACTCTGGAAACCCGCTGTCGATGGCTGCTGCGCGCGCGTCGCTGGAGCAGGTACTAACGCCGGATGCATACAAACACCTCGACCACCTAAATGATCGAATTCTGAAGGGCTGTAGCGAAGTCATAGCTAAATACGACATTGCGGCCTACACCGTCGGAATCGGTTCTAAAGGATGCGTGACCTTCTCTGATGCGAAGATCGTCGACTATGAGTCCTATGCTGAGCACCAGTCTGGTGGAATCACTGATCTGGCATGGCTATGGAATATGAACCACGGTATTTTCATGACTCCGGGTCGTGAGGAAGAGTGGACGCTGTCAGTTGTGCATGATGATGCCGCGATTGACGCGTATGTAAACGCTCTCGACTCGCTACTGGCCGAGGTTACAAAGTAGAGCCTCATTATTAAATAGGTGTGGCCGGCTCATCGCCGGCCACACCTATTTAATTTGTTGAGCTTACAAAGAGTCGGCGCTAAAGGTATCGCAGGCCTTCATGGATCCCTGCTCAATGCCGGTCTTAAACCACCTGGTGCGTTGTTCGGAGGAACCGTGGGTCCAGGAATCTGGATTAACTCCACCTTGGCTTTGCTCCTGCAAATGGTCGTCTCCGATAGCTGCTGCTACGCCAAGTGCGTCAGCAATTTGAGTATCGCTGGGCTTCTTCAGGAAAGCTTCTCCACTATTTTTGTCAACAGTTTGGGAGGCGTGGTTAATCCATATCCCCGCGTAGCAGTCAGCCTGCAGTTCCATGCGTACTGCGGCGGAGCCGTCCCCCTGCTGGCGGGTGTCATGAGCATTGAACTGTCCGGTTAGGTTCTGAATATGGTGGCCGAACTCGTGGGCAACGATATATTCCTGTGCCAGCGGCCCGTTCTTTGCGCCGAATTGGCTTAGCTGGTTGAAGAAACTTAAATCAAGATACACAGTACTATCGCCGGGGCAGTAGAACGGTCCCACATTCGCTGAAGCAGCACCGCATTGAGTGTTGACAGAATCCTGGAATATTTGGAAGCCAGGCTTCTTGTAATCCGCGTCGGCTTGCTCGGGCAACTGTTCTGCCCACATCGCGTCTAGTGACTGTGCAGTTGCAACCATTCGGCACTCGTCTTTTTCATTTGCTGCCTTACCAGTGGTGCAGTGCGACAAGTCAATTCCTGGCTGCGCGGATTGGCTTTGCTGTTGTTGCTGGCCGCCGCCGGTCAAGCCGCCAATTAGATCTACCCCTGTGAGTTGGGAGATGACCACTAGGGCGATTACGACAAAAAGGGAACCGCCGCCACCAATAGCTAGTCCGCGTCCGCCCCTTCCGCCTTTGGAGGTACTGACTCGCCCTGGATCTAACTGGATATTGTCATTGAAGCTCATATACAAATGGTAAATTACCTCACCGGATTTGGCTTCTTTTTAGCCTCTGCAGCGCGGCTGTTTTAGGATGGGGCAGTGATTACTGCGCAGGATTTGTCGATCTCTATCGGTGATAGGCAGCTGGTTAGCGGCGCCAACTTTTCCATTCGGAAAGGCGACCGCATTGGTCTTGTAGGGCGGAACGGTGCCGGCAAGACCACGACTATGACCCTTCTAGCAGGTTTGGCTGAGCAAGAAGGCACCATTGCCTACTCCGGTCAGGTGTCTAACTCCGGTACCGTCGGTTACTTGTCTCAGGATCCCAAGGTGGGGGACCCCGAGCAAAGTGGCATGGAACGGGTCCTGCAGGCGCGTGATTTGGCGCGAATGCTGCACAAAATTGCGGTTGCGGAAAAACAGATGGCTGAACTGACTGGGGAACGCCAGCAGAAGGCCATGAATCGCTATGTGCGTTTAGACCACGAGTTCACTATCTCAGGTGGTTATGCGGCAAGAGCGGAAGCTGCGCAGATTGCCGCCAATCTAGGACTTAGCGAAGAGGTTATGAAGCAGCCTCTTCACACGCTTTCTGGCGGTCAGAGACGCCGAGTTGAGCTCGCTAGGGTGCTGTTTTCAAAAGCTGACATTTTGCTCTTGGATGAGCCGACCAACCACCTTGATCATGATTCTATTATTTGGCTTCGCGACTATCTGCGATCCTATGCGGGCGGGTTCATGGTAATAACCCACTCAGTCCAATTGCTGAAGGACACCGTGAATCAGGTGTTTTACATGGATGCAGCTAGGGGAGTCATAGATATATACCAGACTGATTGGGATACCTACTTGCGCCAGCGCAGTGATGACGAAAAACGTCGCGCTCGAATGAGGGCAAATGCGATGAAGAAGGCGGAAGCACTGCGCGCCCAAGGCGAAAAGATGCGCTACAAGGCGACTAAGGCTGTCGCGGCACAGCAGATGCTCAGGCGTGCTGATGAACTGTTGGCTTCTGTCGGTGCTGTTGGGCAAGAGGAAAAAGTGGCCAGGTTACGGTTCCCTGAACCCGCTTCCTGCGGCAAAGTACCACTGCGTGGCGAAGACCTTACCAAGACCTATGGCTCGCTGGAGGTATTCATGGGGGTGAACCTTGCGATTGATCGCGGCTCGCGAGTTGTAGTTCTTGGCTTCAACGGTGCCGGTAAGACAACCCTTTTGCGCCTCCTTGCGCACCTTGAGGAACCTGACATGGGTGAGGTAGTGGACGGGCACGGACTGAAACTTGGCTATTATGCCCAGGAGCACGAGACCTTGGACATGGAAGCGACTGTGCTCGAAAATATGACTCATGCCGCCCCGGACCTGGATGACACCCATGTTCGCAATGTGCTGGGACAATTTCTTTTTAGCGGAGACGACGTATATAAGCCGACCAAAGTTCTCTCTGGCGGCGAGAAGACCCGGCTTGCCCTGGCAACTCTGGTGGTATCTGCAGCGAATGTTCTGCTCTTGGATGAGCCCACTAATAACCTGGATCCAGCCTCTCGCGAAGAAATCCTGAATGCCCTTGGAAACTATGAAGGGGCAGTCGTCCTGGTAACGCACGATGCGGGCGCTGTTCGGGCTCTGGAACCAGATAGAGTGATTCTGCTTCCCGATGGCGACGAGGATTTGTGGGACGAATCCTATATGGATCTAGTAGAACTTAAGTAGCTATTCTTCTGTTTTTAGATACTCTTCAACTGTGATTGCGCGGACTGGGAAGTCCCGGAGTTTTACATACTCAACAAGGAAATCACGATGTCCTTCGCAGGCTAACCAGACTTTCTCGCGTCCGTAGTGCAATTTCGGATTTCTCCAGCACACGGCGTATGCTGCAGGCTCAGTGCACTGTCTGGCTGAACATTTCACTTCCTATGAACCCCCAAACCGATCCAAGGTTTCGCCACGGCATTACTGTGTCAGCTACTCTAGCAAGCGCGGGCTTTGGACAAAACGCTACGCCGAAATTGGCAGCGGAAAGCATAGGAATATCATTTGCACCATCTCCGATAGCAACTACCGGGGTAGTACTAGAAGCTTTCCAGCTAGCAATTGCCCACACCTTCTGGTTTGGGCCGACTACCTCAGAGGCAAGCTTACCGGTAAGCACTCCACCGCTAACTTCTAGCCTGTTGGCGAGCACGTAATCCACTCCCAGCCCGCTTGCTATTGGATCAACAACCTCGACAAAGCCGCCAGAGACGACAGCGAACTTCCCTCCAGCCTGGTGAGTTCGGTTTATGAGTGAGTTAGTTCCTGTGCTGACCCTCATTCGAGCGCGGACTCTTGCGAAGGCCTCCTCGTCAAGCCCCTCTAGCGTAGCTACCCGTCGATGCAAGGACTCGGCAAAATCCATGCGGCCGTTCATGGCTTCGGCAGTGATCGCGGCTACCTCTTGCAGCGTGCCCGCTTCGAAGGCAAGCTCTTCAATGACCTCTTGTTCAAACAAGGTGCCGTCGGCATCGGATACTACAAGAGGTTGCCGGTTCAGACCCGCAGGTACTTCAGCCCAAGATGCAGTAGCCGTGCATGGGCAAGGCTCCATCGATTGACGTTCCCAGGAAGCAACCGCGAAGTCTGCCTCCGTTGCTATTGCGCGGGGAGTTGGAACCTCCGCGAGTGCGATGCCTAGCGATGCTGAATCTGGGCAGACGAGCCGGACGAACCTCGTCACTGGGGGATTACCAAACCCTTCGGAGCGACGGCGATGCCAGATTCAGTCACTGAAAGACCGCGAGCGCGATCGTGCTCGTGATCGAATCCAATTTTGGCGCCGGGCTCAACCACGACGTTCTTGTCTAGGATGGCTCGCTGGACCTGGGCATGTCTACCTATCCGGCAGTTGTGCATCACCACGGAGTCGTCGACACGGGAGTAGGAGTGCACATACACGCCCGGAGAGAGTACGGATCCTTCGACGTGCCCGCCAGAGATGGTGACTCCCGGAGAAACCAGTGAATCCACAGCTAGACCGCGACGTCCCTCGTCGTCAAAGACGAACTTTGCAGGCGGAGTCGATCCCTCAATCTGCGTGTAAGTAGGCCACTCCTGGTTGTAAAGGTTGAAGATCGGGTGGACAGATATCAGATCCATATTGGCGTCATAATAAGCGTCCAAGGTACCGACGTCACGCCAGTAATCGCGATCTCGATCGGTAGATCCGGGGACGTTATTGTCGATGAAGTCGTAGAAGCCTGCTTCGCCTCGATCAACGAAGTATGGAACCGCGTCTCCGCCCATGTCGTGCTCGGATTTCTTATCTAGAGAATCCTGTTCGAGGAAGTTGACGAAGGCATCCGTGGTGACAACATAGTTACCCATTGAAGCAAGTACCTTGCTGGGATCATCCGGAAGCCCCGGAGTGGAAGAAGGCTTCTCTACAAACGCAGAGATCTTGTCGCCGTCTGTTTCTAGGATACCGAATTGATCTGCAAGTTCGATCGGCTGGCGAATACCCGCTACTGTGAGCGCAGCCCCGGTTTCGATATGCTTCTGGACCATCTGGGAGAAGTCCATACGATAAATATTGTCGGCGCCGACTATCACTAGGTAATCCGGCTTTTCGTCTCGGACGATGTTGAGAGTTTGATATACGGCATCGGCCGAGCCTAGGTACCAGTGGGCACCTTTGCGCTGCTGGGCGGGCACAGGTGTTACGTAAGAGCCTAACAGGGTTGACATTCGCCAGGTCTTGGAGATGTGGCGGTCCAGAGAGTGGGATTTGTATTGGGTGAGCACCACTACCTTGGTGTAGGAGGAATTCACCATGTTGGAAAGGGCGAAGTCAATCAGCCGAAAATGTCCTCCGAAAGGGACCGCTGGCTTGGCGCGGTCAGCAGTAAGAGGCATAAGGCGTTTTCCTTCGCCGCCGGCAAGGACGAAAGCTAATACGCGTGGTGTGGACATGCTTCAACTTTAGCGGGCAAGTAACACCCCGCGCACGGGTTTGGAATTCGATAAAGTAATGGTGTTCACAATTGAGATGATCGGATTAGGAGCCTCCCATGCGCGTTGATCTGCTTAGCCGCGAATACCCCCCTCACGTCTACGGTGGTGCTGGCGTGCATGTCGAAGAATTAGCCAAGGTGTTGAGGCGGAGCATAGATCTTAGAGTGCATGCCTTTGATGGGCCTCGTCAGCAAGACAGGGTATACGGCTACGACTATCCTGCCGAACTAAAGGAGGCCAACGGGGCTTTGCGGGCACTCGGAGTTGACCTGCAAATGGTGCCGAATACGCAAGGGACTGATTTGGTGCACTCGCATACTTGGTACGCGAATATGGCTGGCCACTGGTCAGCACTGATGTGGGACGTACCGCACGTGGTATCTGCTCATTCTTTGGAACCGCTGAGGCCGTGGAAAGAAGAGCAACTCGGGGGCGGATATCACCTCAGCTCATGGGCCGAGAAAACTGCCTACGAGGGCGCTGATCATATCGTTGCGGTCTCAAATGGTATGCGCCAAGACATCTTGCGCTCTTACCCAAGTATTGATGAACAAAAAGTGCGGGTAATCCATAACGGTATCGACCTCGAAGTCTGGAAACGCCCACAAGATAATGCTCAGGTAGGGGAAGTACTGAAAAAATTCGGCATCGATCCCGATCGGAAGACCATAGTTTTTGTCGGCAGAATTACCAGGCAGAAGGGGCTTCCTCATCTACTGAAAGCCTTGCAAAACGTTGATAAAGATGCGCAAATTGTGCTGTGTGCAGGAGCGCCTGATACTGAACAGATCGCTAACGAGGTAGACACGCTAGTAGAAAAACTTAGCGAGACGCGAAGCGGCGTAATCCTGATTTCGCAAATGCTGCCCCGCAAGGAAATCATTGCAATTCTTTCTGCCGCGACTGTGTTCGTTACTCCTTCGATCTATGAACCACTCGGCATTGTGAACCTGGAGGCAATGGCTTTGGGACTTCCTGTCGTAGGAACGAAAACTGGTGGTATCCCGGATGTCATAGTGGAAGGAGAGACGGGTTTCCTTGTTCCAATCGAGCAAAAAGATGACGGTACTGGAACGCCACTCGAACCTGCCGAATTCGAAGGAGCCATGGCGGAACGCATCAATGCGGTACTTGCAGATCCGGATCGGGCGCGACGAATGGGGCAGGCAGGATTGGAAAGGTGTAAAGAACATTTCACCTGGGAGTCCATTGGCAAGAAAACCGTTGCGATGTACGAAGATTTGGTGCGCTAGCGCACGCCGGAACGGAACCGTATAGGGTAAAAATATGGCAGCAGTTATAGAGCTTAATGACGTACGGGTGCGCCGAGGCACCACCGTAATCCTAGATAAGGTCAATTGGAGTATTAACGAGGGCGAGCACTGGGTAATCCTTGGCCCTAACGGAGCCGGAAAGACTACGCTGGTGTCATTGCTGAGCGGAGGCATAGAGGCCGATGCGGGAACAGTCCGCGTGCTGGATGAAGAACTGGCACAGACAGATCTGGCGGAACTGCGTTCCCGAGTGGGCACCATTGGGGACGTAGCTGATCAACTAGTTCCCTCGGGCACCCACGCTATAGACGCAATACTCAGTTCTGTGTACGGCGCTCCCTCCAGCCAGGAACAGACGTTCGAGGACATAGATCGTCAGAGAGCACAAGATCTGCTGCATCTTTTTGGCATTTCACACCTGAAAGATCGTGAGGTAGACAGCCTCTCGGATGGCGAGCGGCAGCGAGTCATGATTGCGCGAGCACTGATGCCCGATCCTGAAGCATTGGTGCTAGACGAACCAGCGCGCGGCCTCGATTTGGGAGCACGTGAGGACTTGCTGGGAGCTCTCACAGAGATATCCACTGATAAGCACGCTCCAGCAATGATCATGGTCACCCATCATGTGGAGCAGATACCCCGCGGTTTCACCCACGCCCTCCTGCTAAAGGAAGGACAGGTCGTCAAGAGCGGGCCAATTTCCCAGATCCTTACTTCTGAGAATGTTTCCAACCTGTTTGAATATCCACTTTCCGTGGGAGGTAGTGAGGGCCGTTGGTGGGCCCATAAGGCGGATAAGAAATGATTGGTTGGGTCTGGCTAGGGGCCGCTCTGATGGCCGTGATAGTGGAACTGCTAAGCGGTGATTTCTTCTTCCTGATGCTAGGGATTGGTGCAGCAGCAAGCTGCATCTGCGCGTTCTTTTGGCCAAATCTGTGGTGGTTGCACATCCTTTTGTTTGCAGCAGTCTCCTCGGTTCTTGTGCTTACAGTTAGACCACTTATCAAGAAGAAACTGGAAGCATCGACCCCTCGGGTTGCATTCAATGTCTCGCGCTATGAAGGCCGCGAGGGAGTTACAACCTCGCCTGTAAGCCCAGCTGGCGGCACTATAATGCTAGACGGGGAGCGATGGTCAGCTACCTCAGATCACGATATTCCACGGGGCATTGGAATCCGCGTTATAGAAGTAAGGGGAGCTACCGCAGTAGTGGCCCCAGTAAGTAGATGAGGAGACAAGAATGTCAGCTTTTTCCTTAGCGCCGGCGGGAATGATCGGAATAGTGATATTCCTGCTCATAACCTTTGCCGTAGTGATTGCAATATCTAAGTCCATTATTGTGGTGCGGCAAGCCACGGCCGTAGTGGTGGAACGACTGGGCAGATACCAGACGACACTGACCCCGGGGCTGCATGTGCTGATTCCTTTCATTGATTCAAAGCGGGCAGTTGTATCTTTGTCGGAACAGGTGGTCGCTTTTGCGCCCCAGCCAGTTATCACGGCAGACAACGTATCGGTAACTATCGACTCTGTTATTTACTACCAAATAAACAGCCCTGAGCAGGCCACATACGAAATTGCGAACTACCTGGTCGCGATCGAGCAGCTAACAGCGACCACTCTGCGTAACGTTATTGGCACTATGGATCTAGAAGACACTTTGACTTCGCGCGATTCGATAAACACGCAGTTGCGCGGGGTGTTGGATTCCGCCACAACAGCGTGGGGTATTCGCATCAACAGAGTAGAAATTAAAGCGATCGATCCGCCCCCATCTATCCAAGAGGCAATGGAAAAGCAGATGCGTGCCGAGCGGGATAAGAGAGCTGCTATTCTTACCGCTGAAGGGCAGCGCGAATCTCAGGTGACTGAAGCGGAAGGGCAGCGCAAGTCTGCGGTTCTTATTGCACGAGGTGACGCAGAAGCAGCCGTGACTCGTGCAGAGGGCGAAGCAGAGGCTATTGCGAAGGTATTCCGTGCCATTCACGAAGGTAATCCCGACGAGAAACTTCTGTCCTACCGCTATCTGCAAATGCTGCCGGAACTTGCTAAGGGTGACGGCAACAAGACTTGGATAGTGCCTGCCGAAATGACTGCTGCATTGGAAGCGATCTCGAAGGGATTTGGTAGCGCCAAATGAGGCCCGTAGAAGAAGAAGTTCTGACAAAAATAGCTGAGTCCGATACCCGCTTTGTGCGCCTATGGTTTACAGATGTACTTGGTGTTCTGAAGTCGGTTGCTATTGACCCGGTGGAACTTGAGAGAGCGTTCGCCGAAGGCATTGGTTTTGATGGATCGGCTATTCAGGGTCTTAGCAGGGTCTACGAGTCAGACATGATTCTGCGGCCGGACGCTTCTACGTTCCAATTGCTGCCGTGGTGTACTGACAGTGACCCCGTGGGAAGAATGTTCTGCGATCTAACTAATCCCGACGGGTCTGCTGCTCAGACAGATCCGAGGGCGGTGCTGGAGCGGGCATTAGATCATGCGGCAAAACTAGGTTTCTCGTTTAGAATCCACCCCGAGATCGAGTTCTATCTGTTGAAGCCAACCCGGGACGCAGACGGACGAATTGTGCCGGTAGACGAGGCGGGCTATTTCGACCATGTCGCTCGTGGAGGCGACAACGATTTTAGGCGCCGAGCAATTGAAATGCTCGAAGCTATGGGCATCAGCGTCGAGATGAGTCACCACGAGGGAGGGCCGGGACAGAACGAGATCGATCTCCGGTCGGTAGACGCGCTTACAGCAGCCGACAATATTATGACCTTCCGGACCTTGGTCAAAGAGGTTGCTCTTCGGGAAGATATGCAGGCAACCTTTATGCCGAAACCGATAGCTGGCGTACCTGGTTCTGGCATGCACGCCCATATGTCTTTATTTGAGGGCGAGCGCAATGCGTTCCACGATCCGTCGGGGCAGTACCAGCTGTCTCGGACTGCTCGCTCATTTATTGCAGGCATCTTGACTCACGCACAAGAAATGTCTGCAGTAACTAACCAACATGTAAATTCTTACAAACGGTTGTGGGGAGGCGGAGAAGCGCCCTCGTTCGTTTGCTGGGGACATAACAACAGGTCGGCATTGGTACGAGTTCCAAACTACAAACCCAATAAGCCGGAATCCGCGCGGATCGAATATCGAGCGCTAGATCCGGCAGTGAACCCATATCTGGGATTTGCAGTTCTACTGGAAGCCGGGCTTGCTGGTATCGAGAACGGGTATGAATTGGCCCCCGAAGCGGAGGATAATGTCTGGGCTCTAACGGACCAGGAACGGCGGGTGTTGGGAATTCCCTCCTTGCCGTCCTCACTATCCAGCGCTGTAAAGGCAATGAAGAAATCTGACCTGGTAGCCGCCACTCTCGGAGAAGAGGTGTTCGAATTTGTCATCGCGAATAAGGAGCGCGAGTGGCAAGAATATAGGGCACAGGTTACAGAATTTGAGCTCCGCCAGTTCTTCCTATGAGGATCGCACCGGATATCTCGCTGAAACTTCGCAAGGCTGGTGTGCGCGATGTGCAGAGGGCGAAGAAGTGGTTAGAAGAACTCGAAGAGTGGGCTGACCCGACCCCATTTTTGGCCGACGCTGCAGATCCGGACATGGCGTTGCTTGGGCTACTTCGTTTGTGCGAGGAGGCCCCGTCGCGGGCACAGAACGCCATGGCCCACTGTGGCAAGCAATTGTTTTCAATACTCGGACTTTCGCAGGCACTTAGTGATCACCTTGCCACTCATCCCGATGACCTGGAAGTTTTTGAATCAGCTGCGTCGCAGACATTTTCTGACATCTTTTCCGGTAGCTATGACCCTGGCGCTGAAGCGGCAGCAGCGGCGGCATGGGCAAGTAACTACAGGCAGCTATTTGCGAGCGTGGATAGCACAGACGAAATCCGGAGGGCGTATCGCAGAGCACTCAGCCAGATTGCGTCTGCCGATCTATCGTCTGATCGAGCACTGGATATTGTTTCCTATGTAAGTCGGTGTATCTCAGCCCTGGTCGACTTGACCTTGCAAGCTGGACTTCGGGTTGCCCAGAATAAGGTTGACCCACAAGAGAACATTCGTCTCGCAGTAATCGTTCTGGGAAAAACGGGAGCTGGAGAGGTCAACTATATTTCGGACGTCGACGTCATGTTTGTTGCTGAGGCGAACTCGGACATTCCAGAGAGCGACGTAATCGAGGTGGCCGGAAAGATAATCACCGCCCTCACAGCTATCTGCAGTGGACCCGGCGAGGAGCTGCCACTATGGCCTCTTGACTTGGGACTTCGGCCAGAGGGTGCAGACGGAGCTGTTGCAAGAACTCTTGACTCCTACAAAACCTACTACTCGAAATGGGCACAGTCGTGGGAATTTCAGGCTTTGCTCAAAGCTCGATATGCGGCAGGGGACAAGGAGCTAGCTGAAAAATTCTCTGCTCTTGTGGGCCCTCTAGTATGGGAAGCATCAGCTCGGGAGGGTTTTGTCGAGGACGCAAGAAATATGCGACTGCGAGTGGAAGCAAATGTGCCCTCGGAGCAGAAAGGACGTCAACTGAAGCTCGGGCCGGGTGGGCTACGAGATGTAGAGATGACAATCCAGCTAATGCAGCTTGTCCACGGCCGCTACGACGAGTCTGTGCGCGTACCACATACCCTGGAGGCTATTCAGGCGCTAGCCGCGCAGGGGTACATTGCCCGCGAAGGAGCCGCGAAATTAGCCAGGTGTTACCGTTTCCTAAGATGTGTCGAACACCGAACGCAGTTATTCCGACTTCGCAGGACCGCGCTGATTCCGTCCTCTGAAAAGGAGCTCAGGAGGATAGGAAGGTCTATAGATGCGCAGAAATACCCGAATGCCCGCTCCCTACAGATCGAGCTGACACACGTTCGCCACGATGTTCGAACTCTGCACCAAGAACTGTTTTACGGCCCCCTATTGCCGGCAACGGCTTCCCTTTCCGCTGATGAGGCTGCTCTTTCCCCAGAAGCGGCTAGTGCGCGACTGAAAGCAATTGGTTATAAGGACCCGGCGGGAAGTTTGCGTCACATTGAAGCGTTGACTGCTGGAGTCAGCAGGAGAGCAGCATTGCAGAGACATCTGCTACCGGTGATGATCGGATGGATCGCGGACGGGGCAAATCCTGACGCGGGATTGCTTAGATTCCGCCGACTTAGCGAGATCATTGGTACGTCGCATTGGTACTTGGCAATGCTGCGAGATTCTAGAGTCGCCGCAGGTTACCTAGCGAAACTACTGCCAACGAGCACGTACTGTGCGGATGGGTTCGAACATTTCCCGGCTGCTGTGGCATGGCTTGATCACCCTATTGAACTGGAAGCGCGCGAGAAAGAGCGCCTTTCTGGCGAGATGATGGCCATTGTTTCTAGGCATGACGATGCAGGGGAGGCAGCACAATTAGTGCGTGAGATTCGTTCTCGCGAACTATTGCGGGCAGCTCTGGCGGACTGTTTGAGCGGCGTGGATCCCGAACGTGCTCGAAAATATATTACGCCTGTAAATGATGCAGCCCTGGCTGCTGCCCTGAAACTGGCGCATCGCAGTGCTGGAACCTCTCCGAAAGCGCGGATGGGGATTATCGCGCTGGGGCGTCTAGGAGGCGAAGAGCCTGGATACGCTTCGGATGCCGATCTTATGGTTGTCTACTCGCCGGTAGGCGAGGGGGCACAGGAAGAGGCCGAGCATACAGTTGCTACGCTGAAGTCCTTGCTTTCGGATGTGGGCCCGCAAAGGCCGTTCAAAGTAGATCTGGGGTTACGCCCAGAGGGCAAAGATGGTCCGACTGCTAGGAGTCTAGAATCGACTCGCTCCTATTATGAACGATGGGCCTCCCCATGGGAGCGGCAGGCTCTACTCCGCGCACGACCAGTAGCGGGTGATCCTGAAGTGCTGGATGAGGCCATGGAGATAATTGACCGTTTCCGGTACGGCCATTCCTTCGACAATGACGAATTGAAGAGTATTAGGATGTTGAAGGCTCGAATGGAGGCAGAACGTTTGCCCCGGGGGATGGACCCGCGCTCGCACGTGAAACTGGGGCCCGGGGGACTATCGGATGCAGAGTGGACCATTCAACTGCTCCAGTTGATGCATGCGCATGAGGACGTTGCGTTGCGTACCACCAATACGCTCGACGCGCTGGGACAGGCCGAACGCCTAAGCCTGGTTACGCCCGCCCAGGCGCGAGCGCTGGAAGCCGCATGGAATGCCGCGACTCGCATTAGAGCTGCCAATACGCTCGCTTCTGGTCGTGACGGGGGCGCTAAACTGGATTTGTTGCCACGAACTAATGACGAGATAGCTGCCGTATCGTTGATACTGGGATACCAGAGAAGCGAGCGTAGCCTAGTTGACGATTATCGTCGTAAGGCACGACATTGCAGAGACGTAATGGAAGAAATATTTTACGGGTAGGAAATGAAACTAGTACTGATTCGCCATGGACAAACGTCGTCGAACCTAGCGGGAGCGCTGGATACAGCTTATCCGGGCGCAGACTTGAATGCGGATGGCATGAACCAAGCTGCCAGTCTTGCCGCGGGCTGGGAGGATCGGGGGCTGCCGAAGCTCGATGCGCTGTACAGTTCCTTTATTCAGCGAGCCCAGCAGACTGCAGCTCCACTGGCGAAGAAGTTCGACCTTGACTTGCAGGTCCGAGAAGGACTCCGAGAGGTTCGTGCTGGTGAACTCGAGATGAACACTGATGCCGAATCAGTTACCGAGTACCTGTCTACGTTGATCAGGTGGGTCAGGGGAGACCTGTCTTACCGAATGCCGGGAGCAGAGACCGGACAAGAAATTCTTGATCGTTTCGACAAGGTTGTAAAAGAGGCCCACGCAAAGGTAGGTGAGGGCACCGCCGGTATCGTCTGTCATGGCGCTGTTATGCGGTTATACGCAGCCTCTCGAACGAATCAGATTACCGAGCAGCTAATATCGCAATTTCCCGTCCCGAATACCCAAACGACTTTATTAGAGGGCGAACCCGGGTCTTTTACGGCTTTGACGTGGGCCGGCAAACCGATAGAGGAATGGCCAGTGCGCGATGATGCAGGCGAGCCACTGTCCTCTCAGCAGGCCATGCGTGCAATGGAAGGTAAAGCGTAAAGAATTTGGGGGAAGGCAGCTGCCTTCCCCCAAATTCTTAAAGCACTTTGTCGAAGAATTCGCGAGTTCTAGGTTGGCTTGGGTGCTCGATTACTTCTTCGGGAGTGCCGTACTCGACGATCTGTCCCTTATCTAGGAAGACAACCTTATCCGCGACCTCACGGGCAAAAGCTATTTCGTGAGTAACCACAACCATCGTCATACCTTCGGCGGCCAAATCCTTCATTACCCCCAGTACTTCGCCAACTAGCTCAGGGTCGAGGGCTGACGTTGGCTCGTCAAACAGCATGAGCTCTGGTTCCATAGCTAGTGCCCTTGCAATAGCAACGCGCTGCTGCTGACCGCCAGATAGTTCTGATGGGTAGTGATCTGCCCGGTCAAGCAGACCGACGCGATCAAGGTGTTGCAGAGCGAGTTTGCGCGCCTGTTCTTTTGGGACACCTTTTACCTGGACTGGTGCTTCCATCACGTTTTGCAACGCGGTCATGTGGGGGAAAAGGTTAAATCGCTGGAATACCATCCCAACTCTAGATCGCTGTTTTGCGACCTCGCCATCAGAACGTCGCTTGAGCAGAGTTCCTTCGGGGGTAATTGAACCATGGCGGTGAGCGCGCCATTTATTCAGGATCCCTTTAGGGGCCTTTTCCTCGGTCATTCCGAGGAGTTCGCCATTTAGGTAGATACGTCCTGCGGAAATAAACTCCAATTCGTTGATACAGCGCAAAAGGGTTGATTTGCCAGATCCAGAGGGACCAAGGAGAACACATACCTCGCCGTGCTTGATCTCTAGGTCAATACCCTGAAGGACATGCAGGTCACCAAAAAATTTGTGGGCGCCTTCGATTTTGACCATACTTGTTGCTTCGCTCATGGGGTCACATCCATAAATGCAGTGTTGGAGTTCTCGGAAATTGCAGTCTTTTTACTACCAGTAGAGGAGCGCTGTTCGAAACCGCGGCCAAAGTAGCGTTCGATGTAGTACTGGCCAACCATAAGAATTGAAGTGATCAGCAGGTACCAGAACACCGCTACAAGTAGTAGGGGAATCGGAGTGAATGTCCTGTTTCCGAGTTCCTGTACCGCGAACTGGAGTTCCAAAGTAAAGGGAACAGCGGCTACCAGAGAGGTAGTCTTGAGCATCGAAATGGTCTCGTTGCCGGTTGGAGGAATGATCACGCGCATAGCCTGAGGCAGAATGATTCTGCGCATTATTTTCGCCGGTTTCATACCCAGTGCAGTAGCTGCCTCGGTCTGGCCACGGTCCACCGAATTTAGACCCGAGCGAATGATCTCCGCTAGATACGCGCCCTCGTTCAGCCCCAATCCGAGCAGGGCACACAGTCCTGGAGTAAGGATCTTATCGGTGGAGTAAGAAAACAGCTCGGGCCCAAAAGGTACTTTGAGAGATATTGTCTGGTACAAAGTGGGAAGAAGCCCCCAGAAGATGAGCTGGGTATAGATTGGAGTGCCGCGGAAAAACCAGATGTAAAACCACGCTACAGACTTTGTTACGGGATTCTGGCTCTGGCGCATAATCGCCATGGTAGTAGCCAAAATGATGCCTATTATCATAGCTCCTACCGTCAGTAGCAGGGTGAATACAATACCCCGCATTACTGATGGATGGAACAAATACTGGCCAACAACATCCCAGCGGTAGTTGGGATTGGTCACCAGCGAGTTGATTATCGCGAGTGCAATTAGCGCTACTACCACTGCGCCAATCAATCGGCCCGGTTTGAACACGGGCTGAGGATTATTCCTATGTAGCTCTTCCATACCTATTTTCTAACTTGCGGATTATTTTCTGCATTCTTTTTGGGCAGATTCAATGGTGTCACCAACGTGGGTGAAGTCGCCATTGGTCCCTCGTATTGAATATCCCACAGTGATTGAATCGGCGAAAGTTGCATCGTGTTGCCTGCCTGCAACTTCGGAGATTTTTGGGGTTTGTGGGGAGTGAAAACTCTGTTTCCTACTTTGCCGTCTGCAGCGCACTTGTGAGGCGAGGACTGGGCATATTTAGTATTTTGGCCCGCTACCTTCACGACCTCGGACATCGTGCTCACCAAACCGATTGCGGCGTTGTAAAGAAAGCCATGCGAAGCTAGCTTTTTGGGCGCTAGAGCAGCGATGGGAGCGCCCATCTTGCTCTCGAGTTCCGCTAGCTTGCGCATGGCTTCTTCGTTTTTCTGTTAGTCAGATACGGCAGGGTTGATCTCGGCCTTAGATAGGCCTGCCTTATCTGCACCGTAATGTGCAAGAATCTTCTTTAGCTCGCCGGAGTCCATGAGTGACTGCATAGCCGCCTGCACTGCCTTGGTCAATGCCTCATCTTTCTTATTGATAATAATTCCCTGGGGAGAGGCCTTGAGTACATCGCCGATCTGCTCGATAGAGCCGTTGGACTTCTTCACGGTATATCCGATTACGGTTGAGTCGGCGAAGGTTGCATCGTACTGCTTGCCTGCGACTTTAGGAGCGATCTCGGTTTGTAGATCGTGCGGCTTTACTTTGATTTTCTCCTTGCCTTCCGCAGCGCATTTGTCAGATAGGGTCTCGACGTAGTCGTACTGGAAGGTGCCTTTTTGCACGCCGATGGTTTTGCCGCAGGGGTTAGAAGGATCAAATTTGTTGGGATTTCCCTTTGCGGTGCCAAAGGCGGATCCGACCTGGACGTAGGAGATCATGTTGACCTCTTTTTCGCGCTGCGGGGTGATCGAGAATGAGCTCAACGAAAGATCGAATTTTGAGCCGATCTGCGGAATAATCGAGTCGAAGGCGGCATGCTTAGTGTTTCCGCCCTTTAGCCCCATGACTTTGGCCATCGCATTTACCAAGTCGATGTCATAACCAGTAGGTGTTTGACCATCGATCTTTAGATATTCCGCAGGAGCATAGTCCGCGGAGGCGACGGAGCGCAGTAGATCCCGTTTAGATATTTCTTGCGGAACGAGGGCGGCGACTTTGTCGTCTTTTTGAATCTTAGATACGTCGTAGCCCTTCTCACCCGGATCGGAGGAATCCGATCCGGGGGTAGCGTTGTCTGCACCAGAGCACGCAGACAAGGAAAGGGCGGTTGCTGCGGCAATACAGAAGATTTTCTTCATCGGGGTGGCTCCTTATAAATATTAACTGTTAGGAATATTATGCATACTTCTGCATTGGTATGCAAAACGGCTCCCACCAGGTGGGAGCCGTTTCACAAAAAAGTGCTCTATTTGCCTCGTAGAGCCCTGCGGTTGAATTTCACCTTTGAGGGATCTATTCCTCGGGGCATGTTCATCGACTTTGCTTGTAGTGAGCGAAGTCGGTTGGTTACGACCGGAACTTCTTCCTTGCGTAGCGTCTTCTTTAGCTTATTGATAGTGCGCAGAAGTTGATCCAAAGGAACTTGTCCCTTTGCATGTCCAACTTGGATCTGGTGTACCTCTACCTTGGGAGCAACTCGGGAAACCTTCTTTGCCTCGTCAGCTAGCATGCGCTCTACCTGGGCCGGAGCTCCCTCAGAGACAAGAACGATTCCTGGACGACCAACTAGTCGGTAAACGAGATCCTGATTGCGGTTCATAGCAACGGGCTGTTCTTCGATGTCCCAGCCACGCCGGATCTGCCTCATGATGGCCCCTGCAGCGCCTGCATGTCCATCAAGTTGCTTGTACATTGCGCGGTTCATGAGTCGCGACAGAGTTGCGGTAGTAGCCAGAAGGCCAAGCGAGATGCCAAAAAGAATGCCCAAGACTAGATGAGAGGTTAGCCATCCCACGAGGACTGCTACAAGCAGGGGGATAACAAATGCGCCCGCGAGGGCCCATCCTACCCAAGGGTAGGAGCGTTTGGTCAGGGTAAATGCATCTTTAATGTTGGCGAAAAAAGACCGTTTCGGCGCGGCAGTATCGTCCTTAGCCATCAATTCCTACTTTCTGCTTGTATCTAGCCTGAATTCTACGTGTTAGAACCTCTAAAACAAAAAGTTATCCACAGATTTGTGTACCCCCTACAACGAGGGGGATTGGCGTGGTTCGGTAGAAGCATGAGGATTCGCGGTTATGAAGTGCTTGAGGTCATAGGTTTTGCCAGTCTTGGTCCCGTGTGGAAGGTGCGGGATAAGGCGGGCAAGATATGGGCTGCAAAGTTTGTGAAGTATCCTGACCCGGACCGTTATAGCTCAATTTCCCAGGTTGATGGGCCGCACCTAGGCACATTGCATGATCTGGTTCCTGTCGATAACCGGTGGGTTCTAATAATGGAACTCGTCGAAGGGAGTCCGCTCAATTCAGAAATCGAGCTCCTGCGTCCTCGTAGGATTGCAGCCGACATACTGGAGGCACTAGCTGCGCTGCATCGGCGTGGCGTAACGCACGGAGACGTTTCTCCCGCGAACATACTTGTTTCAGAGGGCGGGCGGGCAACGTTGATTGATCCTGACCTTTCGAATGAAAGAAAAGGAACGCCTTCGTATGTGCCTTCAGAGCCAGATACTCCCGCGCGCGACATCTACGGGTGGGGCAGAATATGTCAGGAACTGGGTGTTCCGTCACTCAGCGCGGATGCACTAGATCCGCAGGAGCGTCCGGCGGCCGAAAGTCTGCTACAGGACTTCTCAGCAGAACCTCCTGCACGTGCACTCACTCCCGAACCGGTGGCGGCACTACGCTCGGTTGGGTTACTTGACGCTGTCACTATCGAACCTGATAAACATGCTAAAAAACCCAGGTGGTCAGTCATATCTATGGGGGTTGTGATCGCCTGTGCTGGCATCGGGATAGTACTTGGGTCATTCCTTAGCGGAAAGAGCGAATCATCGGCGTTATCAGGGGAGCCAAAACAGGTCGCAAGTAGTGCTGCTAAACAGCTGGAATCTGTGCCACCCACTGTGCAGGGGCACAAGAGCCCCCGGACAGAAGAAAAACGAGCAGCAGACTTGGCTCCAGGTGCGTCCGTGCTCTCAAAACTGCTGAAACAGAGGGCCGCAGCCCTTGAAAAAATGGATAAAGAAGCTCTCGCTAGCGTCAGTTTTCCAAATTCACCCTCACAACAGGCAGACATGAACTTGTATAGGCAGATGCAGCAGAATGGAATAACTGCAAAAGGATTGAAGATCAAAGTTACGGGTGAACACGAAGCTAACGGCAAGGTAGTTGCCACTATCACCCAGAGCAGTCATCAGCAGTGTAATCAGACCTGTCAACGAGTGAATAGTGTCGAGTACAAAGCAACGTTCAAAATTAGGAACGGCAAAATAGTGTCGGTTACTAGGGAATAAAAAGTGGGCCGGTCGAATCCGACCGGCCCACCGTAAGAGAACTGCTACAGTCCTACTTCTTCAGCAAAGTCGCCCTCTTCTAGGCGCTGCTTTACTGCCATGAGGTAGCGAGCTGCGTCGCCACCGTCGATGAGGCGGTGATCATAGCTGATAGCCAAATAGACCATGGAACGAATTGATATGTTCTCGTTTCCATCGGCATCCTTTACTACAACCGGGCGACGGACAATAGTGCCGACTCCCAAGATTGCGACCTCGGGCTGGTTGATAACCGGGGTGTCGAACAGGGCCCCACCAGAACCGGTATTGGTAATGGTGAAGGTCGATCCCGACAGTTCATCCGGCTTGACCTTGCCATCGCGGGTGCGGGAGGCCAGATCATTGATCGAATGGGCGATCTGAGCAATATCCTTCTCGCCACAATCCTTGATTACCGGTACAAATAAGCCCTTCGGCGTATCTACCGCGATGCCAACGTGCTCGTGATCGAAGTAGGTTACTTCCTTGCCATCGATGCGAGCATTCAACTTGGGATGAGCCTGCAAGGCTTCAGTTGCCGCCTTGACGAAGAAGGGGAGGAAGGTGAGCTTGGTACCCTGCTGCTCCTGGAACGAGGCCTTAGCCTTCTTGCGAAGGTTGGCAATGCGGGTTACATCGACCTCGACAACAGTAGTCAGTTGTGCGGATACCTGCAGCGATTCCACCATCCTCTTGGCGATGGTGCGCCGTAGACCAGACATCTTTTGGGTGCTGCCACGAAGTCCCTTCTGCCACTCGGGAGTGGTTGCGCGGAATGCCTTCTTGGCGGCCGGTGCATCTGCTGAAGCAGGAGTGGCCTTCGGATGAGCTGCAGCTTCCAGCACATCCTGTTTGCGAATCCTGCCTCCAATGCCGGTGCCGGTGACGGTCGCTAGATCCACACCCTTTTCCTTGGCGAGCTTACGCACGATCGGGGTTACGTAGCCTCCCTTTGCAGCTGAGCCAGTTGCGGCAGGCTTACCGGCAGGTTTGGGAGCCTCTGGTGCCTTGGGGGCTGCGGGAGCCTTAGGAACAGCAGGTGCCTTCGGAGCTGCAGGTGCCTTCGGAGGAGCTGGCGGAGTAGGTGCCTTGGGGGCTGCGGGAGCCTTAGGAGCAGCAGGTGCCTTCGGAGCTTCCTTCTTTTCTTCCTCCGGCGCAGCCTTCGCTGGCTTGGAACCTGCGTCTGCAGAAGCGCCGATGCGGGCAATGACTGTGTCTACGTCTACGGTCTCGTCTTCAGGGACGACGATCTCGACTAGGTAGCCGGATACCGGAGCAGGAACCTCGGAGTCGACCTTGTCGGTAGATA
>OJTC01000008.1_pt1 | contig 154914 bp, 138 predicted proteins | sample 1599601 | NCBI WGS metagenome assembly OJTC01 (sample SAMN04436982, study PRJEB24849) | human gut metagenome | biome: human gut; feature: NICU; material: stool | host: Homo sapiens | place: USA: Saint Louis, MO | collected 2010-07-03 | reverse complement strand
ACGCCCACAAGCCGGACACCCACCCAGGCACCGACACCAAACCAGGGACCGACACTAAGCCGGGCGACGCCCACAAGCCGGACACCCACCCAGGCACCGACACCAAACCAGGGACCGACACCAAGCCGGGCGATACCCACAAGCCGGACACCCACCCAGGCACCGACACCAAGCCGGGCGATACCCACAAGCCGGACACCCACCCAGGCACCGAAGTAAAGCCAGGCACAGAAGAAACTCCTAGCATCGGATCTCAACCGGATGTGGGGACGAAACCTGATCCCAAAGCTCGCATCGAAGCAGAGGCTCGTTTAAAGGCCGCTCAACAGGTTAAGAGTGAAGCAGAGAGTGCCCTTAAGGCTTCTCAAGTCATATCCGCTGGCGCAGACCAAGTATTAACTAAGGCACGCGCTGACTTGGAGGCAGCTCAAGCCAAACTTGGAGCTGCCCAGGAAGAACTCGGTGGGGCAAAGGCTCGACTAGCACCTGCTCACAGCAGCATTCCGACAGACGCCGTGGCAAGGGCAGAAAAAGCTGCTAAAGATGCTACCGAGAGGTTGAACGCAGCTCGCGCTAAGGCAGAGGCGGCACAAGCAGTCGCGACTACTGCTGCTGCTAACACCGCGACGGCTCAGGATGCATATACCAGCGCCCTCAAGGCTCTCAAAGATGCTGAAGCAGCTTCCGCCGAGGCAAAGCGCTTTGATTGGGAGAAGATGTCCGAAGCTCAGCGTCTAGACTATGTGAACCACCGAGTCGCTGAGATGACCAACGAATACCGCAGCCAGGGAGGCCTTGAAAAGCTCCCTATGGTCAAGCGATACAACGCTCTAATGACTGAGTTCGCAAACTGGGTTGCCGAAGACCCGAAGGATGCACAGGGTAACGACAGGCGTCTAAACCACATACCCACTGTGGACGAGAATATTCCCGGGGCTACCCGTGAGGATAAGGAGCGGTTCCTGATAACTCGGACTTTGGGAGACGACCAGATATACGCAGCTGCTGAAAACATGTCATATAGAAGTGGCTACGGGGTCGACAGCCAAGAGACTGCAGATGCACTGGCAAAATCGATATTCACTGGCCTGACAAATTCCAAGGGACACAATAGGAATTTCCTGAACCCATCAATCAATGCCGCGGGTTCCGGTCTGGGATATAACAAAGCAACCGGCGTATTCATCTATATTTGGCGCGGTCTTGGTTTCGCACAACCGAACCAGCCAGTGGATGTGTATACAGTAGCTTCAACCAAACATTTGGCGGGATCTGATGCTATTGCGGGGGTTTCCTATAAAGATAACCGGTACGTGCTTGCTGGCGACTACAAGAACAACAAGACTTCAGCGGACTACCAGAAGATCAAGGCCCCGCTCTCCGAGGGACTGACCGGTACGCTAGCTACTGCCCCAACGACAGATGGTGGAATAGACACCGCTGATGCCCAGGAAAAGGTAGCCGCCGCACAAGCACAGCTCGACTCTGCTAAGCAAAAAGAAGTCAAAGCCGTTGAAGCCGCTACCGTCGCAAATTCTGCAGTGGAGAGCGCTACTACTGCAGCGAATTCTGCCAAGGCAGACCTCGAAAGCAAGACGCAGCAAGCTAACGAAGCTCAGGCTGCACTAATAACCCAGGCACAGACTGCGGTGGATGCCGCTCAGAGCAGGGTTACCACTGCCCAGAGTAGCGTAGAGGACGCTAAGAAGGCGCTAGGCGCTGCAGAAACTAACAAGCAGGCTGCAGATGCAGTGGTAAAGGCAAACACTGCCAAACTTGCCGAAGCAGAGGCTAACGTTGCAACAGCCGAAAAGGAGGTTGCAGCTACCACAAACTAAGCTGCCTGCCACCTCATGGGTCCCGGCCTTATTAGCCGGGACCCATGAGTTTATAAATCTATTGTGGTACCGGGGCGCAAAACAACGACAATACAAAGCTGCTACCCCTCCATTCCTCCGTCAACACAAGGGCGTGCGAGAGATGGTTCAAGCTCAAAATGGCATCGTAGCTACGTGCTCCTGCAGTTTTAGCCTCACACTGTAAACAGCTAGTGCCCCCACAAATTAGGTGAGCCTGGCTGCCACAAGCAGCCTCGGAAACATGCTACTCCTGCACACGAATTAGGGTCTTAGTCCCCTACGACGGCGAATTACGATGGCGGTTATAAAACCACTGAGACAAACCTCCGAGAAATGATCCCTGTAGCTGGGGATAAAAAACAATTCTTCCTAGAAAATCTTGACGAAACCCATCGCGAGAACATAACAATGCCACCTGGTTGTCACCCGGCGGCTCTGGAGAATGGAGTTTTGAGACGGTGGTTCTGACTGGTATCTAAGTATTCCTAGCTCTTCCCATCTCTAGGGTAGGAGTCATTGAGTCGATCGACTACCTACTTAACAAAGGGGAACGCTAGCCGCGGGCTGGCAAGCCCAGTCCCCCAGGTTCCTCTAACAAAGTAGAGACAGTGATTATGGAAACGATTTCGAAGGGAAGGAGCATCAGTAACCTCCCACGCATCTTTACGGAAAGGATTCAGTCCTATTAGCCGATGAGCATCGCGCCGAAACAGCACGCGCGGGGGCAAACGCAGCACAACTAGCGAAGGTTTTAGGAACCTCCAAAGTTTCCATATCCCGCCGCTGGCGCGGCGCGGTTGCGTGGTCCTTGGATGAATTGGACGTCGTAGCTCGGTATCTCGAAGTGCCGCTTTCGGCGCTATTAAAGAAAAATGCCCCGGCGCATGGCCGGGGCGAAGAGCTCCCGCGGTTGGACTCGAACCAACAACCATACGATTTTAAACCCAGGGTGTAGCCTCACACCTTCAGAGCCCTAAACCTCTTCCTACCTGGCCTAACACTGATGTATCGTCTCGACGTGAAATCAAAGTGACGTTTTATTGACGTTTTATTGACGGAGAACCAAAAATTTTCGTGGCTGTATTTGCCATTTATGACGAGATTACTGACTACCGTGCAAGTGGCAAAAATACTCTCCTGTTCCGTGCGCACGCTCCAACGGTGGCGCGAAATGGGGACTGGGCCCATATGGGTAAAACTAGAAAACTCGACCGTCCGATACGAGTACAACCAAGTATTAGATTGGATCGAGAGTCAAAATGCCTAGGCCAAAAACAAACCCAACAGACTATAGCGAAATCAAGTTCCGCAAGGCCGGACCCGCATGGGATGCCGTCTGCTATTACACTAATGAGCTGGGTACCTACAAGCGGGTTACCGCACGGGGCAAGACCAAAGGGGCGGCCCGGGCCAGACTGGAAGAAAAACTGGCCCCAAAGCCCCACCTTTCGGGGGTGCAGGCCCCTAAAACCTTAGATGAGCTCATTGGAATTTACGTGCGCTCTCTAACCGGCAGGGTTAGCCCACAGTCCCTAGAAACCTACAACACTCTGGCGAAAAGTACAGCCCACTATATTGGGCCGCTCCCGCTAACGGCGGTGAACACCCCCGAGCTGCAAACCCGCCTAGATGTCGTCGTAAACGCCGGGATGGTCAAGCGGGCGAGAGAAATCCGCTCGCTAGTATCCAGGGCCCTAAAATACGCGACCAGGCGCGGGTGGGTAGAGCGCAACTTTGCTGCTGATACCGAAGTAACCGCCCCCAGAAAGGGGAAGATACGCACACTTGAAATGGAAGAAGTCGCCAGACTACGCACCCTAGTTCCCTCGGTGCGGGCCAGGTCAACGCAAGAAGACCACCGGGCGCAAAACTTCGTTAGTTTATGCTTTACGTCATCTCTGGTTACGACATCCACCGTGGCCTCCATCTGTGTTGCCAGATAAATAATAGCCTGCTCTAGGCTAACTGAGCCCGCATCTTCCAGCAGGTACCTACGAGGCTCTTATGGGATCAGCGTGTAGGCCATAGGAGGCCTGCGCCTTAGTTTTGGGAATGTTTATGCAGGCCGCGCTCCGATAGTGTGCTTTGGTTAGGGTTCCCTAACTAATCCCATTATCTTCCATGAGAGGAGTCTTTGTGCGAAGAAAAGCAGGAGCCGTATTGGCCCTGGGCGTTATCGCCTCACTTAGCTTTAGCAACGTTGCTTTGGCTACGGACAAGGCCGAAATTGACCCCACCTTGCGTGAGTGTATCTCGGTGCAATTAGGCCGGGGCCAGTACGGGACAGTAACCGCTGAAGACCTGGGCAAGATCACTGAGCTGAAGTGCGCAACTTTGGCCGATCTTGACAAACTGGAAAACCTGACCAGTTTCGAATTCGAACCACACCGGATGAATCCCCCAGGCATTTCCGGCAAGTTTGCGTCTCTAGCCAAGCTGAAGAAACTAAAGAAGCTCTCCCTGCGTGATGCTGGAGTGAAAAACCTTAGCTTTCTCTCTTCTATGACGCAGCTGGAAGAGTTAAACCTGAACAGCTATGACACGGCTATAGAAAAGTACGGGCAGATTTTCTCTAACGAGATCCGCGACATCACCCCACTAGCCCCACTAACCAACCTGAAGGTGCTAAAGGTCAACAATGCTCTGCTGCGCGACATCTCTACTGTGAAGAAGATGCCGAAGCTAGAAGAACTCGACTTAGGGCACGTACGCGGGGTTAGCAAAGAAGATAGCTCTTATAAGCTCCGCGATATTAGTGCGCTGGCAGGGCTTACTAACCTGCGCAAACTTAACATTGAGCACAACGCGGTCGCAGATCTTAGCCCACTAAAAGGGCTCAAGAAGCTGGGCTACGTCAACTTCAACAACAATCGTGTCATCGACATGGCCCCGGTGTGTCATGTATCCGATATTGCCGCCCGCGAGCAGGTCGCCTCCATGACGGTGAAGATGGGCAAGCTAGTGCCTCCGTCGGATTGTTCGGGCCCGCTAGACATCGATAAGCAAAACGACTACCACTCTTTACCACATGAGTTTAAGACCGAGGGCGAAGTGGATACTTTTGCTTTCTCTTCAGGTAAGTCGGGGCAGTCGGGCTTCAACGTAAAGGTCACCTACACCGTAAGTCAGACCAAGCCGGCAGATCCTGCCCCGGAGACCTCCGAGTGGCAAAATCTTGACTCCGGCACTGATTGCACGGCCCGCAAAGGTAAGAAGTCGCGTACCAAGACGACCTACACTTGGGTTGACGATGCGACTGGTACCGGCTGGGTGCTAAAGGCGGTTACGGATGTGGAAACTGCCCAGCGCGATCTTAATGAAAAAGATTTGAAGGCTTGCGCAGGCCCGAAACCTGCTGACGAGGTTACTACTACGGACTGGGAAGACATCCCTGGAACCCTCAGCATGGACTTCTATAACATTGAGCAACAACGTACGAAGACCACTATTTCGTATAAGTGGGATGCCGCTAAGGCCACTTGGGTCAAGGGCGAGCCACAGGTGGAGGTTGAAAAGCGCGAGCGCCCTCTAACCGAGCAAGAGATCCGGGACAACACACCTAAGCCTGCCGGCGAATATAAGCACGAGATCAAGAAGAAGCGCAAGGAAGAAAAAGACTGTAGGACTAAGACTGTTACGCTCACCCACACTTTTATCACTGCCCCGTGGAAATGGAGTTTGTCTTCACACAAGTGGGTTCCTGACTATGACAACGAACGTCGGGTAGTAGAAACTGATAAGCCGCGTCCCATGAGCGAGGCCGAGCTGAAAGAATGCCCTGCTGATGCGCCAGAGCCGAAGAAGAATGAGGGCCCCTGGCTTGTGGTGGTTGGCAGTTTCGATGCCAAGACTAAGACCCTAGAAGAGTCCCGCCTGGTAACGACTATCCCCTATAAGTGGGACGCCGGGACTAAACAGTATGTTTTGGACGAGGCCAATAAGACTAACGTAACTGAGAATCGCCGCCGGGACTGTACTAACGATGAGCTGAAGGACTTGCTACAGAAACCTGAGGCCAAGGTTGTGAAGGCCGATTGGGTTGAAGGCGATAAGGATTGCAAGGCGAAGACTGTAAAGCGGACTCGGGAGGTGGAAACCTCCCAGCCGACCTGGGATGCCGCTAAGCGGGATTGGAGCTTTGGCCCAGCGCAAGTAAGCGTAGAAGAAGGCACAAGGGATATGACTGAGGCCGAAATCAAGGCTTGCAGCGTGACCCCACCAGCCCCGGGGCCCGGAACTGACGCCGGCACACAGACTGACCCGGCTAAACCCGGAACCGATGCTGGTACTCAAACTGACAAGCCAGCCGGTACCGACAAGCCTGGCGCAGACAAGCCTGACACAGATGCTGCAAGGCCCGGTACTGGCGCCGGCACACAGACTGATCCGGCTAAGCCAGGGGTCGATGCTGGTACTCAAACTGATAAGCCAGCCGACAAGCCGGGGGTCGATGCTGGTACTCAAACTGATAAGCCAAGCACCGATGCCGGTACCGACTCAGACAAGCCTGACACAGATGCTGCAAAGCCCGGTACTGGCGCCGACAAGCCAGGCAACGACACTGGCAAACCAGCTGGCAAACCGGCACCAGCTAAGCCTTCCACCAAGTCGGCAACGGCGGGGCCTGCTGGCCGGGCTAAGGCCGAGACCCTGGCAGCCACAGGCACTAGCGTGCTTGCTCTGCTAGCGGCTTCGACCCTACTGGGGGCCGGTGGCGCAATAATGGTGGGGCGCAAGGTGAAAAACCAGTAACATAACCAATAAGTAATGTGGCTTGGCCGCGTTACGGGCCCGGGACGGATACGCCCGTCCCGGGCCTTTATCATTGAATAATGAGCCCCAATATTTTGTATTTATAAGAAGTAGCTACAGGCACCGACCCCATAGCGGTCGCAGGTCATAACAGCGCCAACCCGCAGCCACGACTCCGCCCAAAGCAGCCGGTAATTTATATGACTGCTACGACTCTGGCCGGATAGTTTACTTCTGCAAGCGAGATGCCCCCTCTTTCGGAATGTAGCCACTTATTATCGCCAGCGTGCAAAATCAGCTTGCCAGAACAGTCCTCTACCCCAACCCCACAGGCAGGAAGCGCAAGGAAGTCATGTTGGACAGTATTTTCCCATTTTGCAGCCCCATAGTGGGGGTATCTACGACTTCGATTTGTAGGTCTTCCCATTCTTCACTTGCTAGCGTTACTCCACCTTCGGAGCGCAGCCGTAAAATGCCGGTTTTATCGCGGGAGATTTTTGCAACTACGCCTTATAAAAGTGACCGTTGCATCCTTGTGGATGAATGTTGTTTTAATGGTGTAGCCGCACTCTACGGTGTCAATCTTTGTAGTCATGCTGACTAATTACAGCATCGCGACAGGGGCGAATTTCGACTGTAAGCCATTTATATGGAAACGACGGCCGCCCCCGTTTCGGCTTTTGTATCAGGGAGGAAATGTTGTAAACAAGGAACAGCTTTTATGTCAACAAAACTTCGACACCAAATGTGCTTATCTGCTGCATAATGAACGCGAGCACAGGTACATGTTCGAAGATTACGACCCGAATGTCGGCGACTTACGCGACGCCGCCGGAGTATGGTTTGACGCTTGCATCAAAGCCATCGACGATTTCGCCATCTGGCAAGAAGACAAAGACCCTCTTTAAACTCTAGCCGAGGTTAGACGAAAGACCCTAGGCGGTGCAGACGAGTTCTACCTACTTGCCCTAACCTTAGTCACTTCCCTAATGAGCGGGGATGCGGACGGGGTAAAGGCCTTTTGGTAAGCCTACGATGTGGAGGGCCTGCATGAGGTGGTCGGGTTCCTGCCTCTTGTTGCAGCCTGCTGTGGAACTTATTTGGTCGGCGAAGAGCGGGCCCACATGGCTTTTCTCAATCAGGCTGACCTGTATGGGGTTATGGCCTCCCACCTGGACGTATAGGCAGGCTCCTACAAGTTAGGGCGGCAATGGCTTTGAATCCGCAACCCCCTTGCGTAAAATGAAAACCGTATCCGATATGAGTGGTTTTGCTTAAGGCAGTTGGCAGCCTCTCTAGTGTCACGTTGGAGACGGATACGCCTAGCTGCGAAGACTTGTTCGACGCTTCGCAGCTAGGCAAACAATTTGCTACCGGAAAACGGCCGGAATCCCAAAAAGTAAACGTAAAGCTACCGAAGTGGCAACCACAGTAACCCCCATAGCCAGCCATTTATATTTGCCATCACAGTCAGAGACATAAGAGACTAGGCCTAGGACACTTAAGATAACCAACGGCAGCACAAACAAGACACAACTAGCATGTGCAAGCCCCTCAAAAGCCACCCTGCCTGCGCAAACCAGCGCAGCAGCCCCAGTGCAGATTGCAACGTAACCTTTGCGGCCCGCATTCTTATGCGACATCAACTTTGTGCCCCTACAGAAGTGCAAAAACGATCGCTCTGGCTGCGACACCGGCAGCCCAAGACGGGACCTTAATTGACGTTAGGGCGTTGGTGATCATATTTTCGATCGTCCCTTCAAATCCTGTAGCGACATTTAGGGCCTTCATCACTGTTTCATAGCCTAAATATTTCTTCACCGAGTTGGGAACTGGCAATTTATTTATTGTTGCGTTCCAAGCCTTCTTCCCGATCCCCCTTATGGCTTTTATTGCAGCCTTGATAGCAGCCTTAGCGGCCGCCCCCTTAGGCCCTCTTTCTTGTTGTATAGCCCTCAGATCCTGTTGCAGTTCTAAGCATTCGCCGTACTTCCCATTAGCAATCATTTCTTGCTTGAAAAGGCTCCTAACTAGATCGTGATCAATATCGCTTGTTTCCAGAGCAGGAATTGATGCTATTGACTCAGGTGCCTCAATCGCAGAGGCCGCACCTACGCCAGACATAGTTAGCACACTGGTAACCATGACAACGACGAATGCTCGGGCTGTAGTTTTCACAGGAATTACCCATTCGTCACTGAATGCCATAACTTCCCTACGCGGGGTTCACCTCAGTAGGGATAAGTAATGGTAGTCACAGCAGGTTGATCGGGTCAATGTAGTGATTGATAATCCCCGGGACCCCCACCGGGGCAACATTCCGTAACACCTACCGCCCCGTCAGGGCAGACTACCGTTCGTACTTATCCTGCCGTCCTATATAGTCTCTTACCTTTTGCGCGGCCCTAGGGGATACAAAAGTCTGCACGTACCCGTTCTCGTCGGCATCAGGATTGCCTTTACCGACGAATATGGGCTTGCCTTTCACTCTCGACTGGTAAGGTCGCGTGGCCCCTTTATAGGGTCTGGGCTTAGGCTTCGGTTCAGGCTCCACCTCTGGCTTCGGTTCTGGTTCCGCCTCTGGCTTCGGTGGCTCAACCGGCAGGGCCCCGCCCTCCTTTTTCGGCTTATTAGCCCCGGCGGCAGGCAATTCGTCAGCGCCCTCGAGAGCTTCAGTCTGACCGCCAGCACCACCAGGATTGCCGGGGGTTACCTCTTGGCCGCCTCCACTGTCGGGGGCCCCACCTTGGCCGTCAGGCTTATCCTCAGCAGTATCCTTCTTGGGGCTGAGGAACCCCTCTTTACCAAAGTCTTCAGGCAGAATTCCCTTGCCTTCGGCAAGCCCATACAAGTAGCCGAACTCCCTGTTGTGAGCCGCTTCCCTCTCGCGCTTTGCCGCATACTCGGCCTTCTTCATCTCGCGCTCTCTTGCCTTATCCTGGCTCTCTTCAGCATGATCCTGGCCATCCTCAGCCCTTAAACTATGCTTCCTAGCCTTCATCACCAGGCCCTTAGCCCCGCCTGCAGTACCCGAAAGGCCCTTCTTGCCAAAGGACTTAGCAACAGAACCAGCCTTAGAACCAGCCATCGGGTTGAGCCCGGCCCCGAACCCGCGCCCGGAAGACCCCGAACCCATAGAACCAAGCTTGCCCCCAAGATTAGAAGCCATCGCCTGCAACTGATTAGAGGTTCCCACACCCCAAGAAATAGCACCCCTTGAGCGTTAGCGGGGACTTCACCTTGAAGACCCTCGTAAACAAGGCGTGAATACCCAGCAAGGACAAGAACGGGCCAAGCCCAACCATCATAGTTGAAGTAAAGCCAGCTAACCCACTAGTGCCACCCGCAAAAATCTGCGCCATAGTCTGCGACAACATCGTGACCGTAGACAAAATAAACGTAGTAAGCACCGTCAATAGCGAGTAAGAGAACGTCGGCTTTAAAATCCCCGCCAACTTACTCATCCCACTGTCTGAAAATAACGCAAACAGCAACATCGGGAAAACGATAATCGAAAAGCTAATCAGCACCGTCTTAGCCATCAGCACCATGATGGACAAAGACCCCACCGTGAAAAACACAAACAACGACGAGAGCATGTGTGCAAAAGGCCCAAGCAAAATATTGGCATTAGACGTAGGCTCGTGCAGCGAAGACAAAAACACATACCCGTTAGACATCTTGTAAGGGAACTTATTCTGCGTTACCTCATAAGGCGGCCAGAAGAACGAGAGCGAATAAATTGGATTATCCGAAGTACCAGCCTCAGCCTTCGCAGTCTCAGAACTCAAAGTATCCGCAGAAGGCGCTGTGCTATCCCCCTGGCCTGGAGCCTTTACCTCCGACAATTTCCGCACATTATCCGTAAGGGAAGGCTTCTCCTTGCTAGCAATAGCCTCAGTAGACCGGAAATCCTTCTCAAAAGCAAAGGCGCAATCCTCCTCGCCCTTCTTTACCTCTTCCTTAGTGCGACTAGAAGGAAACTTCTTACCCTTATCACTACTGGTCTTATTCTGACCGTCCCCCTCCTCAGTATCTAAAGGCCGAATCAAACCGCGCAAATCAATACCAACAAGATCCTTATCCCCCGCCGTCAAATTAGGAATAGCCCACTGGCCAGCCCTACCCTGACGGTTACGACAAGCAGCCCACGCCACCATCGCAATATCAGTATCTTTACGATTCGTAGACTCAAACGAAAAAGCAATCGAATTAGGATTCAGCGCCATCTTGGAAGCACCCAAAGCCTTATTCAACAGCCCGACCTGATCCTTAGCCAAAACCTTCGAATTAGACTCAAGCAACCTACACCAAGAATGGGTATCCATCTGAGCCTGCTTGCCATCAACCACAACCCGACCAAACTGCACCTGCCTCCACGCAGGCACAGACGTCGCCTCCCACAACCCAGACACACCAGTCATCACCCTGGCAGCCTGCTGATTAGAAGCCAAAGACACATACTGCTGACGCAAAGCCCGAATATAGGCCTCACAACTAAGCGGATCAGCATTAGCTTTCCTACCCAAATAAGTATCAAAAGCCTGACCGAAACCAAACCGGCTACACCGGCTGGGCCGACAACGGCTGATGTGCCAGTAGCACAGGCCCCGGCGAGCACTGCTAGCTAAAGGGGGTGTTTCTATGCAAGATATTGCCGAGCTTCCTTTAGTGCCTGACAATTACGCTAGCGCAGATGGCATCTATTCCATTGGAGCCTTCGTTGCCCGCTTTGGCCGGGATGCTGACCCGGGTCGGGTGCGCGCCGCCATGAGTGAAAGAGTGGGGTCTCTAGCGCAAACAGATGATGTAGTAGGTTCTCTTTCCAATTGGGGGAGCTTCAGAGCACCAACCTATGATTGCGCCGAAGAAATCTACTTACGCACTACGGATGATGCAGCTGCTAACGGAATTTTTGCTAATAACCGTGAAAAGGTAAACACGTTCCGTCGCAGTTGGATCAATACTTGGGCTAGTGATGCTCAAGACGCGGGATTCTTGCCGAAGCAGTGGCAGCTGAAGTTGCTCCCTAAGGACGATGGTGCCTATACGCTGGAGATCACCGGTGAAAACCTAGGTGAGTTAGCGGAGCGGGTTTACCTACTTCGGGCACGAAAAATGTACTGCAACGTCCTACCCATTGGTGACATTTGCAGGGATGATACGTGAAGGAGACTTACATACGATCTCCCCTTTCATGGCCAGGTAATAAATCGAAGCTGATCAAGCAGTATGCCCGACTGGGTGTTTTTGACTGCGATGTAGTTGAGCCATTTTCCGGCCTGGCCATGGTGGGGGTAAACCTTGCTAGATCAATCCACGTAAATGATATTGACCGCCTGCTTATTGCTGGCCTACGTTTCTTATACGAGACCCCTACCGGGGCCATCTTGGAACGGTTACGGGCAGTAATTCGCGCTTACGGCTTTACTGACGCTTCCACCTACGGGCGGGCTTACTATGCGGGGAAGGGCTGCACTAGGTTTAATTTGGCCAGGCTCAACCGGGACCCGTTCAATGCCCTCAGGGAAGACATCAACCGGGGCAATATTAGCTTCTCCCTAAGGCAGGCAGCCCTGGTACTAATGATGTATTCCTTCAATAACCGGCTGCGCTACAACCTAAAGGGTGAAGTAAACATTACGGTGGGCCGGGTAGATTTGTGCCCGCCTCGGGCTAAGAAGCTGATTGCTTACGCTGGTGCTTTGCAATCGAAAGAGGTCATCTTCTCCACCCTGCCCTACCAGCAGGTGCCAACCAAAGACAGGTTGGCCTTTTTTGACCCGCCATACCTACTTGCCGGGGTTAATTACCAAGGCTGGGGGCCGGGGCACCTGGAGGGCCTGCTGGCCCATATTGACGCTCTAGAGGGCCCGTGGGCGCTAGCTGAGTGTCTAGAGCATAAGGGGCGAACTAATCAGGTTCTCACCGCTTGGGCAAACGGCCACACGGTCGTGCCTTTGCGGCGTAATTACAATTACGCCGGCCATGTAACTACTAGTCGGGAGGTATTGATACTGCCATGAACACGCATAGTTTTGATGCGGCTGCACTGCACGCGGCCGCCCGGGCCTCCAATGGGGAGAGGGCGGCGGCGCTGCTAGCAATACAGAGCGGCCAAGTGGATTTTTGGGATGTGGTGAAGGACGCGGCTCAGCCAGGCTCCCCACTGGCTAAGCTCCGCCTGTATCAGGCACTCCTTGCTACCGGTGACTTTGGCCCAGCTGAGGTGCGCGGCATTTTTGAACGCCTGAGTGTGGTTATTGGGACCCCGGTAGGAAAAAGGCTTCTTTGGCTTGGCTGGTAGATGGACGTACGGATTCGCGCCGGATTGCGGCCTTGGCTAACGCGATGATTGAGGATACTCCCCCACCTTGGGACGGGTTTCCTTTGCGGGAGCCCCCACAGGAGTATTTATTGACGTTGCGCGGTTGGACTCCGCCGGCTGATCGTTAGAGTTGGCCTGTACCTTTAGGTGGGACTGAAACACAATTTAATAGCGACGGCCGAGTTTTCATCATCTCATTTACCGAGAACGCCTCGTCTTAAGAATTTTGTAGACATGCCAATAAGCGGCTAAATATCAACGGAAAATAAGATTCACGAAAAACACACACAAGCCCATTCACTACTAAATAAGCGGTGAATAAGCGGGCCAAAATCGGCTCTAAGAGCTCCCGCGGTTGGACTCGAACCAACAACCGTTCGATTAACAGTCGAATGCTCTGCCATTGAGCTACGCGGGATCGCGACGAGTAAGAATTTAGCAGACTTACCACCCGCTCGTCTAATCGCCTCCAAAGACAGGTTCATCAGAAGCGGGTCGAAGAGGCATTCCAACTTGGTCGCGCAGCTCACTTTCTAACTTGCCAACTTCGTCCAAATATTTTTCTGGAACATACCCATCAGCGGCCACAAAAGAAAACAATTTCCCACTATTGTGCCGCAAAATCGACACACTGACTTGCGTACCATTAGGCAGTGTTCGAGCAATACTGGCCACCTGCGCCTCCTCTACGCCCTCGCGAATTTCATCCATAAACCGAATCGGATCACCCTCATCAGTGACTAGTCTCACGTTATCCTGGGATGGATCTTGAAAGCTAATAGTGATCGAGGACTCATCATCTCGATACACAGCGTGCTTCACTTCATACCAAGGAGCAGAAAAATTACGCTCTGCGTCTGCCACCACCAGACCGCGGCGAGTAGCAGCAGCCTGTCCGGTAGTAAGCGAGATGAGATGCAATATTTTTTCTTTCGGCTCCAACAACTTAGCTAGCGCTGCCGACGGTTTATAAGAATTTCTGCCAAACATAGCTCTACGGTAACCCGGCGATGTGACTTAGGCAGAAGTTGCATATAAACTAGAGCGCGATCCCCCTGTAGCTCAGTCGGTTAGAGCAGCGGACTCATAATCCGTTTGTCGCAGGTTCGAGCCCTGCCGGGGGGACTTCTTTTTAACGCTGCGCCTACGGCATCCCGCGACGGCTCGCGACTTCTTCGCTTCTGCCCCACCCCACGCAACTGCAAAAATTGCTGTAACAGTAAGAACAATGGTCGCCCCCGTCGGAACGTCTAATGCCCATGACAGGTAAATTCCGAAGAAGGAGCCAATGCAGCCGAAAACAGCTGACAGCACCATCATTGTTGCTAGACGGTCCGTCAGTAGTCGCGCGGTTGCAGCCGGCGTGACCAAAAGGGCAAGCACTAAGATGTTCCCAATGGTGCGCACCGAGATAACTACCGCGCCTGTTACAGCTATGTAGAGCACAAGATCTAGCCAGAACACCGGTAGCCCCAGAGCCCGCGCCATCTCTCGGTCCAAAGAAACCGCAACCAGCTCTTTATTCAGAATAAGAACTGTAGCCACAATCACAGATCCCAAGGCGGCAACAAGTAAGATATCGCCCTCTGACACACCGGTAATAGAGCCGAAAAGGAAACTGGTCAACGAAGCGGTATACCCCTGCGCCCTAGAAATAATCACCAACCCCAAGGCAAATGCTGCAGCAAACAGTATCCCAATCAACGTCTCTTCACGTATTTTTCGGTTTTGGGCAAGCACGGCTACAAGCAACGCTATTGCTCCCCCAGCAGCTGCCCCTCCGGCCACTAAAGAAAAACCCATAACATAGGCAATCGCTATGCCTGGAAAAACCGCGTGAGCAACCGCGTCCCCAATAAATGCCATTCCGCGCAAAACTACGTGAGTTCCTACTACGGCGCATACCAATGCAGAAAGCATCGCAATCAACAGTGCTCTAGGCAAAAAGGAGAGCACCGGGTTAGAAAGATCCGCGAAAAAGTCAAGAAGAGAAATCATTTACATCCCACCAGCCTATAGAGAGGCGAATCGTCAGTAACTTCGAACGCCTCTTTCCAAAGTTGCCTATCACGCATCCCCTGTGGCGAATCGTATGCCACGATCCGCCCCTTCAGTAGCAACAATTTGTCGCACTTTTGCACTGCCCCCGCTAGATCATGAGTGGACATCAAGATTGTGGTCCCACTATCAGCTAGCCTTCGGAAAAGCCCCAATAACAATTCTGCAGAGGGCAAATCCAAGCCCGTGAATGGCTCGTCCAGCAGCAGGACCGAAGGACACCCGGCAAGTGCCCGTGCTACCAGCACGCGCTGGCGCTGACCTCCCGACAACTCCCCTACACTACGTCGTGAAAGAGCCCGTAATTCGACTCTTTCAAGTGCTTCGAGGGCGGCGCGGAAATGCTGCGACTTAGCCCTGCGTCCCCACCCTATCTGTCGAGTAAGTCCAGAAAGCACTACCCCAGTAACGTCAATAGGGAAATCCCATGCAAATTCTCTCCGCTGCGGCACATACCCGATCTGTGCCGGGTCCAAGTCGACTGTTCCCTTAGAAGGAACCAGTCCTTGTATCGCCCTCAACAATGTGGTTTTTCCGGCACCATTTGGACCAACCAACCCCACAAGTTCACCTGGTCGAGCCGCAAAGCTAATGTCCTGCAGGATCTGGCGTCCCCCAAGGTGCACACCTAGTTCCTTTACTGCAATCCCACTCATTGCGCTTCGGCTTCCTCTCGCGCCCTCTTAGAACGCACAGTCATCAAATAAGCCACGCCAGCTGCTACGAAGACACCAGCTCCTATTCCAAAAAACAAATACCCATTTCTTCTTTCAGGCCTCGCTGCATCTGCTTTTTCAGGCCGTGTAGCTTCCTCCGCCATCTTGCCTTGCCAAGACACATCGACGCTGGAATGCGGGTCAGTCTGCACGGCAAAACGCAAATACGTTTGCAGGCTCTTCTGCTTTCGTCCCTCCATCCGCATCCTGATAGCAATAAGATGGACTCCCGGCTTTGTGAACACCCAATTGGCGTGAGCATGGGTTCCTATCTCCGTAAACACCGGCTGGGCGTGTTTTTTCTTTGAAGTCCATAGCACCCTAGGCTTTGCAAAGCCTCCATCTTGTTCAAAAACAGTGGCTTCGCCCGGCCCAATATGTCCCGCGTACTCGATTGTCACGCCACGCAATCCCATATTCGCCAGCCCCGGGTGTTGCGTATTCCAACCTAGCCACGGCACGTGCGCAATTTGTTGTTGCGGTATTACCCATACCCTCTCGCCTGCCGCGGCCCCTGTGAAGTTGTAGTCAGTTCCCTCTGGAAGTACCTGGATGGCACTTTTCTGTAGATTGAACGTGACGTCCTCGGGATGACGCCATACTGGCTTATCTGCCGAATCGTCGCGAATCAGGATTTCCGCCCGTTCACCAGAAACAACGATGCCTAAGTCGGCGTGCCCCTCCGAAAAAATTTTCTTCGTTCCGGCAGGCGCAATCTGTTCGTTTTGCTCGACAACTTGATCTAGATTTTCATCAGCGTATGCGGGAGCTAGCGGCAAGATACCCAGTATCAAGGCGCTCATCAAGATCAGGATTGTTCTTTTCATTTCTTCTCCAGGCACCGCCGCAGAGAGTCTGCATTGGCGGCCATCATTTTTTCGTAGGTATTTATTTCTTCGGTGAAGGTATCCCCATGTATGGGGCATATAGCTATGTGCAGCCGCTTCGCTGTTTCAGTCAGATCTTTTGATCTAGCAGAAAGGTTAGGTTCTAAGAAGACAGCTTTGACATGCAGGTTCTGCAAGGTCCGAGTTAGCGCTACTAAATCTCTACTGGAAGGTTCCACCGCGGGGTTAGGCGATACGAAACCGGCGACATTTATCCCATACGCCTTACCCAGATACCCGTATGCGTCGTGAGTGGTAACTAGATGCCTCTGCGCCTTCGGAATGGCGCGAATTTGTCCGCGTACATATTCATCTAGTTTTTTCAGTCTCGCCTCATACTGCCGGGTGTTCCTGTCATATGTGGCGCTGCCAGCCGGATCGACCTCTTTCAAATGGTCGCGTATGACCTTCGCATACGCGATACCTGCCTGCACGTCCTGCCACATATGGGGATCCACTTCCCCGTGGACATGTTTGCCAATCACTGCTTGCGCCAGCATGTAGGTCTCGTGTCCGGGGCGACCTAGGAACCGAAAACGTGGGTCGGGAGGAATCTGTTCGAGGGCGGCAGGCGGCACTACGATTACAGTCTTCGTTGGGTCAAAGCTCGCTTTGTTCCGGCCGTCTTTTGCGTCGCCTGTGATTAGGATCTTTCCGTCCTTTAGGGTGATGTCTTCGTGCCCTTGGGTTAGGGCCTCCATATTTTTCGTCAGTTCGCTTCTGGCGGGGTCCACTCCAACTGCGAAGGTAATTGAGTTGCGTGCGTTCTTTGCGGCAAAGTCGATCTGGTAGATCCCCGGCTTGGTGAATGCCCAGCTCATGTGCGTGTGCGCTCCTGCGGGAAGGTCCACGCCGTCGCGTTGATCGATGCCGTCGGCAGAGTTTAGGTAGACCTGCGGGCTGCCGAATGATGTGGTTAGGTAGGCACTCACGTCTCCGGGGCCGCGTTTTGCGGTCATTTGCATGCGTGCTGTAGTCCCGTCTACTCGCATCCCTAGCCACACCGTGTCCAGGGTGATGTCTTCAACGAGCGGGAGCATTCGCGTCCCATATTTGGGAGTCTCTTCACCGACTTTTATCACTGGTCCGCGCGAGTTGTTTCGGACTGCACGATACAGGGATTGTTCTTCCAGGAGCAGATGGTTGGTGAGCGCCAGCTTGGAATTGGCTATGGCGCGCACGTCTGCCAAAGTCGGTTCATATGAGTGCGGATCCGCGCCTGGCTTTACCAGACCCTTCACTTGGGCCCGCGTGCCCGCAACGTTTTGCGCAATATCAGCTAACACGGGGGTGGTGGCAACTACTTGTGGTTTTTTACTCTGTGCTGCGGGGCTACAGGCGCAACAGCAGAGCAAAACCACTGCAATTAGTTTGCGCATTTGCGCCTAACTAGTACACCGATCCCGAACACAGCTAGCCCGGTTGCCAGTACGCTGAGCGATCCCGTAAATGAGGATGTTCCAGTGCCTGCCAACCCTGCTGCGGGTTTGCATTCCTTGCCATCCGGGGTACGCCAGACTTTTCCACCTTTGCCTATTTTTGCGCCAAGGTCGAAGTGTCCGTCCATTGCGCCTTTTCCAACTGTGAAGTGCAGGGTGGTTTTCGCGCTGAGGGATTTACCGTCCTTGCCTTTTGCGGTCTGAGTAATTTCAGCCTCATAGTTTCCGGGTTTAGTGAAGGCCCAGTTTGGGTGCACGTGGGTATTGTGGGGAATGTCGACCTCGCCGGAGGCGCTGTTATCTTTTCCTAGGAACCACTTTTGTCCTACAGCTTCTCCTAGGTTCCCGTTGGTGAACACAAACATGGTGCCCGGTCCTCGGAAGCCCGTGAGTTTCCACTTGACTGGACCATCAGTTTTTTCCACCAGCGTTTCGTGCATCGTGTTAGCGCCCAGCCACGGAACATTCTTCGTCTGGGTGGCACCTATTAGCCAGACATGTCCCGCCTGTACCGGCCCGAGGGCGGAGGACAGGTTTTGCTTCGCAGCTTCTCCGACGGGAAACGTGATGCTTGCAGGGTCTATCCATTTCGACGGCGCAGTTCGGTCGTCTTTTAGGACTGCTTGCAGCCCTTCTTCATCGCTGTCTATCAGTTTGCATTCTCCAGTTTCCTGACGAGCAGCAGTCGGCGTTGGGGCTTCGCCAGCGGCATTTTCCCCACTTGTAGGCTGATTCTGTGTTTGCTCTACCCGCTTCGCCTCGCCCTTATTTGTTCGTGGGCTATCTGCCTTCGGAGCCGCAGCTACCGTTTCCTTTTCTGGGGCACTGTAAGTCCTTGTGGATGTGTTCGGATGTTTCTGGCCAATCTGCCAGGTGTAGGTTCGCTCCGCCGAGCGCACCGTCTGCCCCTCCTTTTCAGCCTCGGCAGCAACAGTCATCTTGTAAGTGCCCGCTTTTTCAAACAACCAGCTGATAGCTTTACGCTCTGGTTCGGCATGCTCCATAGTGCTGCCCGAACTAAGCAGCGTCTCTCCGCCAGACAATGCGCCTATCGATTGCCCCTCCTGCCAGTGGTAGGCAAAAACTTTTCCAGGCCCTTCTATTTTCTTGAAACGCACCCTGGCGGCCCCATAGCCCTTATTGGCGAGGGCGGAGCTATCCCATCCGAAAGGACCGCCATCTTCTGGCTGGGAAAGAAAATAACTGCTCTCACCAATTCCTTCAGGGATCCGGATATTCTCTTTGGCGCTTTTCCCCGTAACACTCAGCAGTATCGCTTGCGGATCATAAGCTTGCCCAGGCTCTTGATTCTGCCCCGCCACAGAAGCGGTAAGACTAAGTGAACCAGTGGAATCGGTAAGGGTAAAAATGTTGGCATTCTCTGCCGGAATGGGTTTAGGCGCAGCTACTGCTGCTGGCGCTAAGCTCGCGCCGAGGGCGGCTACGGCTAAGGCCGTAAGCAACTTCTTGATTGCCACGATTGCCTTTCTAACTACTCTATTGGGAATGGTTATCGTTTTAATAGGGTAGGTATAGGGCGCCCCCATGTCAACAAAAAGACCGCCCTAAGGCGGTTTTAAATTAGTTGGGCGCCGGCAATAGCCGACGCCCAACTACATTTTTACAGCTTAGTACACTGTCAGGCCACGAGAGCGGAAAATATCGCGCACCTCTTCAGCCTGCTCCTTCGAAGGCGGCTCCACGTCCTCGAGCTTGTACTCCATATTCAGATCAGCCCACTTATCGCGAGCCATCTGGTGGAACGGCAAGACTTCCAGGCGCTCAACATTTGGCCACTGGGCCACAATGTCGGCAACGCGCTCCACGTTGTCTTTATCATCCGTCCACCCGGGTACATCCACGAAACGGATCCAGACCCTATTGCCATTGTCCGCAAGCCTTTGCCCAAACTTCAGTGTGGGCTCAAGCGGGCGACCAGTAACCTTCTTATAGATTTCTGGATTGCCACTCTTTACGTCCATCATGACTAGGTCAAGCAGATTCAGATCCTCATCCGAGAAATTAGCTCCGAGGAAACCACTGGTATCGATATTCGTATGAATACCGCGATCCTTGCAATCCTTCAGCAGACGCTTCAGGAACACGGGTTGCATCATCGGCTCGCCACCCGAGAAGGTGACTCCCCCACCAGTAGCATCAAACACTGCCTTATAACGAGCAATCTTTTCCACTAGATCCGACTCACGCACTGCCGTACCATCACGCATCTTCAACGTGTCAGGGTTATGACAGTACACACACCGGAGCGGGCATCCTGCGAGGAAAACGGTCAGGCGCGTACCAGGACCGTCAACCGCAGTCACCAGCTCCCACGAGTGCACCGATCCAATATCTCCGGCTCGTACCGCCATCAGATGTTCCTGGCGGTTCATCTGCGGCGCATCGGTGACACCCGCAAGTCCGGCTCCCTGAAGCCTGGGAACCTCAATCTCTAGTGGTTCGGGGCGATACTCGCCGGTAGAGCCTTCACTCTCCCAGCTTGTATCGCCCCGAACTGTAAGCGGTAAAACCAAATTTACCGAGTTGCGTGGAAGGTACGCGAGATCACGTCGAGCTGCTGCTCACGGGTCAGGCGCACGAAGTTGACGGCGTAGCCGGATACGCGAACGGTCAACTGCGGGTACTTCTCGGGGTGCTCCATGGCATCCTCAAGGGTCTCCTTGTTCAGGACGTTGATGTTGGCGTGGTACAGGCCCTTGACGCCACCATTGTCCTTACGAGCGGCCTTCATCGACTCCATGCGGTCTTCGAAAGTCTTTACTGCCATTCCTATTCTCCTTCTCTGTGTTGTTTATAGGACGTTTTAGGGTTGACTAGCCTTTTTTGATGAAGCCAGCATCCATGATACCGACCAGGTTGGTGATCTGCTCATCTTCAGTGCGTCCCAGCGAAGAGGGAACAATGGTGTTGGTGAGCGAGATACCATCCAGGGCATCCTTGTAGTCGAGCTTTCCGACAGAAAGCATCGAGGCCAACATGCCGTGGGTATCCATGCCGTTCTCCGGGTTTGCGCCCGGTGCGAACGGGGTACCTGCCTTGTGGCCCGACGGGAAGGCGCCAGTGGCCTTGCCGTAGACGACGTTCGAAGTGATGGTCAGAACCGACTGAGTCGGGATTGCATCACGGTACATCGGGATGGCCTTGATCTTGGACATGATGGTGTGGACCACGGTCGCTGCAATGTCGTCGGCACGGTCATCGTCGTTGCCGTAGAGCGGGAAGTCGCCCTCGGTCTTGTAATCGACTACCAGGCCGGTCTCGTCGCGAACGGGGGTGACCTTCGCGTACTTGATTGCCGACAGAGAGTCAGCAACGATGGACAGACCAGCGATGCCGCAACCCATGGTACGAACTAGCTCGGAGTCGAGCAGTGCCATTTCCATGGACTCGTATGCGTAACGGTCGTGGCAGTAGTGGATGATGTTCAGGGCTTCTACGTAGGTGCCGACTACCCAGTCCAGCATCTTTTCGTACTTTTCCCAAACCTCATCGAAGTCCAGCGGGCCGTCGCCCTTGATGGGCTCATAGCCTTCCATGATCTGCTTGCCGGAGACCTCGTCGCGACCACCGTTGATGGCGTACAGAAGAGACTTAGCAGCGTTCACACGAGCGCCAAAGAACTGCATCTGCTTGCCAACGCGCATCGGGGAAACACAGCATGCGATTGCTGCGTCGTCGCCCCACTGCTCGCGGATCTGCTCATCAGCTTCGTACTGAATCGAAGAAGTCTCGATGGAGACCTTGGCGCAGAAGCGCTTGTAGCCTTCAGGCAGCTTCTCGTTCCAGAAAATGGTGATGTTCGGTTCCGGTGCCGGCCCAAGGTTGATCAGGGTCTGCAGCAGACGGAAGGAAGTCTTGGTCACTAGCGGGCGACCATCTTCGCCGAAGCCTGCATCCGACCAGGTTGCCCAGTACGGATCGCCAGAGAAGATCTGGTCGTATGCTTCAGTGCGCAGGAAGCGGACGATACGCAGCTTGATCACCAATGCGTCGATGATTTCCTGTGCGCCCTTTTCGTCCAGCACGCCGCGAGCGAAGTCACGCTCGAAGTAGCAGTCAAAGAATGCGGACAGACGACCAATGGACATTGCGGCGCCATCCTGGGACTTCACGGAGCCTAGGTAGCCGAAGTAGGTCCACTGAACAGCTTCCTTAGCAGTAGTTGCCGGCTTGGAAATGTCGAAGCCGTACTTGGAAGCCATGTTCTTCAGCTTCTTCAGAGCCTTGATCTGTTCCGCGTGCTCTTCGCGGTAGCGGCACCAGTGCTCAGAGAAGGGCTCGCTTGCGTACCGATCCTTGTCCTTCTGCTTCTCTTCGATCAGCTTGTCAACGCCGTAGAGGGCGACGCGACGGTAGTCACCGATGATGCGGCCGCGGCCGTAGGCATCCGGAAGACCGGTAATAATGTGCGAGGAACGAGCTGCACGAATACGCGGGGTGTAAATATCGAACACCGCGTCATTGTGAGTCTTGCGGTAGTGAGTAAAGATCTTCTTTACTTCGGGATTTACTTCCTTGCCCGCTTCCTTGATAGCGGTCTCGACCATGCGCCAGCCACCGAAGGGCATCATGGCGCGCTTGGTCGGAACGTCGGTCTGCAGGCCGACTATTACGTCGTCGTCCTCGCTAATGTAACCAGCGTCGAAAGCGTCAACATCAGCCGGGATGTCGGTGTCAACGTCGTACACGCGCTGCTTACGCTCTACAGCGAGGTAGTTCTTGTCTAGAGTGTCCCAAACACGCAGGGTCTTCTCAGTAGGCCCCTCCAGGAAGGATTCGTCACCTTCGTACGGAGTGTAGTTCTTCTGAATAAAGTCCCTGACATCAATCTGGTCGGTCCAGGATCCTTCTTTGAACCCTTCCCAACCTTCAAAGGTTTCTTCTGAGTTTGACACGTCCAACTCCTTATTTGATTTGACGCTCAGTTTCAGTGGTCAATTCTGAGTTTACGTGATAATCAGCCACCTTCAAGGGGGGCGTCCGTATGTGCGGAACACCACTTGCGCAAATCTAGGACTTTCGTCTGAAGTTCGTTGTAGAGGGGGCGAATCGGCCCCACATTAGGCCAAAATTAGCCAGCTGACCTGCTGGGACGTTCTTACTGACGAGCACAGTTTGGCGCGCTCTAAAAAAACGTACCTATATTTTTTAAGGTGCGTTTACCTTTTTTAAGGTTTTTAGTTCGCCTGCTCACTAAAAAACAGCCTAGTTTTTCCCAAAAGACTGTACGTGAGAAAAGTAATAATTAAGCGTTTAGCGCTATTTCGTGCCACTTATAACCGCTAAGGCGGCTCACCAGCTGGAGGCAGCCTAAAGAAGTAGTAGTTGACGAAGCCGCCCCCATAACAGACAATCGCTAATGACAACCATTCGCATTATTAGAAACGGCTCCTATGCGCACAAAGTTTATTTCAGCGATTGCCGCATTCAGCGCTCTGTGTATCCCCTGGACCAGTGCACAAGCCGGTCCCAGTGACGATCTGCTTGTTGCCACACAGGCACACGTCGATTCCCCAAAAGTTTTTTGGGAGCGCAATAACTTCACTCTAAACGCAGAGGTCGACGGCGCCCTCCACCCCCTCCAAAGCACAGTGAACTGGGTAGGAAAGGGCTACAAACCCACCGGCGAACAGCAATACATCTACAAGATCCCAAAGGACAACACCATTCCCGGTCTTGGAAAGCCCGGCACACTGCTATACCAGGCCCCCATTCTGCCTGGTTTTAGTAACTCCCCTATTTGGGCCGGTTTTGGTGCAGACATTGATATCCCTGCCGATAAGTTCAAGGATCGATCCTTCAATCTAGATTTGGTCGGCTTTGACGGCCCCGGCGAGATGAACTTGTTCAAGTCTGATGATTGGCTGTTGGCATCACACATTCCTGGCATGCGGTCAGCATGGATAAATCCGGGCAGCCATACCCACAACCTCACGACATTTACGAAGCCGGGCACTTACACACTCACCTACCGGGCCTCGGCACGGGACCAGAAGGGACGATTCATCGCTTCTGCCCCGCAAAGGCTGGTCTGGCAAGTCGGTGGCACAAAGCCTACAAAAGGAGGGATTAGCGACCCCAGGGCTGCATATGATGCAGCTCCTTCCGAGGGCGACCAATCTCCCTCTTTCACCCTGAAACCGCATGAGGGGCGCGACAAAGACGGCGATGAGCACCTAAGCGATCTGCTCTTCGATGCGGGCAATGATAACGCGAGCGGTACCGCCCTGTTCTACATCGACGGCTACCACCTTGCGGAAGTGCCAGTTCAAAACGGAAAAGCGGCCTGGACGGAGATGGTCGGTTCTGCCCCGTCTAACTTCCAGGTGGTATTTATTCCTACCCAAGGAGGCAAAAAGTGGATTTCCGCTCCTGTTCGCTACCAAAGTGCTGCTCCGCAGGTTTCGACCACTAACCCCGGTAGTTTTCCGCAAAAGCAAACTACTTCGCCCGCTCCCGCCTTCGCCAACGATGACCGCCCGGTAACCAGCGCCAAAGTGAAGCTGAGCGCTACGAGCCTGGACGAAGAATATGCCCGGATCTCCGCCATACCTGAAGACAAGAATCTGAGCTTTCGAGTAGTGGGCGGCTTCTATGACACTCCCAATGGGAAATACCCATCCTGCGAGATCGATTTCATCTCTTCTCCGGCTCGCCGGCAGATGGTGGTGCCCCAGGAAGGGTGTACCGGCAGCAAGTACACGCTGAAACTGCGGCTGCTACCCAATTCTCGTACCAACGTAGGCGCCAAGACAATCAGGCTTGGTTATCCACTACCCAAAACTGGGATAGTGACTTTTAGCTCTACCCCCTACGTAGGACGAAGCGGCGATCCGATCAGTGCACATCCGCTTTCTGTAGATGCCCCCACGGGCGCCCCTGCAGAGGTCGAGGAACAATTGCCAAGTGGAAAAGAACCCGCACCAAGTGGCAACAAACCAGCAAAGCCGACCCCCGCTCCCCCCACAAAGGAAGTTACTCCGCCAAAGAGCACCAAAAAAGCCGTAATTTCAGACGGCCATGTCGATGTACGGGCAGTACAGGCCGGCAACGGACTAGCAATGGTTTTGGGGGACGACTCTGGCTCATTTTCAAAAAAGCCCATGGTGCACGACCTCGCCAAGGTGAGTCTGGCCGTTCGCCCTCAGGCTAGGGCAAAACGGTCGAAGCATGTATTTGCTGATGCCAGCTTCAATTTCTTGGGCCCGCACGGCACCGAATTGTTTGTTCTTCCTCAAGATCAGAAATCCGGTCTGGTGTGGCCTGGCTTCTCTACGCAAGAACTCGATTATTCCCACTTCCCCAAGGGAGTGGACATTGAGATAAAACCGCACAGCGGTCCCAAGGGAGCCAAGTGGTGGGCGTTCACTCAAAATTTGGGGAAATTGGCCGATATAATTGCCGCCTCCGACCGAGTAAGCACCCTACACACGACCAACAGGACGCACCTGCATACCAACTGGGCGTTCACAAAACAGGGTCGTTATCAGATTCAGGTTCGGGCTAAAGACGTGGCTACTGGGAAGTACTCCCCGTGGTATCCAATATCCTTCCAGGTAGGTGCCGCGACCGGTAAACAGCACCCCAGCCAGCCGGCAGGGCCCAATAAACCTGGCTATACTCCAGCGGCTACTACAGTCCCTGGGACTGCGGGCAGCGGCACTCCTTCTACAGCCCCTGAGACTTCCGGCAATGACACTGCAGTGCAGTCACCCGCCAAGCCTATAGAGGGATCTTCCCCCGGCGAAGACGCGGCCTCCGGCGATGGGAATGCCCCCGCAAATTCTGACAGTAACCAACCCGCCGATGGCGAAAGCAGTAAAGAGGCACCGGCGCCCTCCGGGCCGGCTCGAGTGACTTCTAAGCCCTATGCCAGCCCACTAGCAAAAACCGGATCCAACGGTATGGCTGAGCAGTGGCTTACTATCCTCGGTGCCGTGTTGCTGGGGGCTGGAGCAGCGTTAGCCTTCACCTCTATTAGAAAACGCAGATAGCTGAGCGCAAACAAAAAAGTGTGGGGCTCTTGCCCCACACTTTTTTACTACTAACGCTATGCGTTTTCGCGCTTTTCTTTGATCTTCGCAGCCTTGCCGTGACGATCGCGGATGTAGTAAAGCTTGGCCCTACGGACATCGCCGCGGGTCACAACCTCGATCGATTCGATGGTAGGTGCGTGTAGCGGGAAGGTACGCTCGACGCCTACACCGAACGAAATCTTGCGAACGGTGAAAGTGGCGCCTAGGCCCTTGCCGCCGCGACGAGCGATTACGAGGCCCTGGAAGACCTGCACACGCGAACGGTTTCCTTCAGTAACCAGAACGTTTACCTTGACGGTATCGCCTGCACGGAACTGGGGGATGTCGTCGCGCATCGAAGCGGCGTCTAGCTGATCAAACTTCTGCATCAGTTTTCCTTCAAGCTATCGGTGCCACAGGTCACCGCTAGCCATAGGCCGGGAACACCCCGGCGACTTCATGGCGTCTGCGAGCGCATTGGCGTCCCCCTGTGGCAGGATTCGCCCACGTCACAGACCGATCCATTGTCGCACAGTTAGTACTGGTCGTCACCTGTGAGTTCTCGCACCATGCACACGTCTCGGTTGGGCTGGCCGCCTACCTTGAACATGCGGGTGCCCTTCTTGCGGAAACCGTGCCTGCGGTAGAACTTTTGTGCTCGTTTGTTGCCCTGGTTCGTACCGAGGCCGATTGCAGGCGTGGCAGGGGGAAGTAGTTGTGCAATGGCCGCCTCTAGCAAAGCCCCAGCAATACCACTGCCCCGCCACTGCGAATCTACATACAGTTTCGAGAGATAGGCACCCCCCTGCGGCATCGCTTTTTCAAGAGTGGATGTAGGAACCGCTCCATCTGCAGCAGGTGGTGTGATCCATGCGTAACCGACGAGCTGCTCACCAACCTGCGCAACTAGAATCTCTTGACGGTCAATCGCTTTAGCCAATTCCGCCTCGTTCAAGTTTTGCGCAACAAAATCAGCTATGGCGTCTTCCGTCAAGTATGTCGGGCAGGCATCAGGGAATGTGCGCGCAGCCAAGCGATGTAGTTGGCTCACTTGCTCTGCTCGCGCAAGGCTAAAAGAGATCCGCCCGTGGAACGGCGGCGCCAACAGGCCGCAGCCGGCAATAACCTCGCGGTCCGAACTGTCCAATTCGTCCTCGTCAAGCCGCGCGATCATGTCTGGCCTACGTTCACAGGTCCGCTGCAATGCCAGGTCTCGTCGCCACCTCGCGATGGCCGCATGATTGCCACCCAATAACACAGACGGAACACTGAGCCCTCGCCACTGCGAAGGCTTCGTAAAAGCGGGGTATTCCAGCAGGCCCGCAGTGGAATGGGATTCTTCAACTAACGAGAGGGGATTTCCTACTACGCCATCCAACAATCTGCCGACGGCTTCAATAACAACTAATGAAGCAACCTCACCGCCGTTTAGTACATAGTCGCCGATGGAGAATTCCATTACGGTGACGTTCTTCTTGGAACGGTAGTGCTGGGCTAACCGCGCATCAATACCCTCGTACCTTCCGGGTGCGAACACTATCCGCTTAGCCCGGGTAAGCTCCTCGGCTTTGCGCTGGGTAAAGTTTTCCCCCGAGGGCGTAGGCAACGCAAGTACCACGTCTTCGTCACCTATTATCTGATCAAGTGCCTTACCCCAGACGTCCGGGCGCATGACCATACCCGCGCCTCCCCCGTAGGGAGTGTCGTCTACGGTGCGATGCTTGTCGCTCGCCCAATCACGAAGGTCATGGACTCGCACGTCCAGCAGCCCGGCGGCTTCAGCTTTGCCTAGCAAAGATATGTCCAGCACCGAAAAGTACTGAGGAAAAATAGAGACTACGTCAATTTGCATGCTAGTCCCCCAGAAGACCCGCGGGGGCATCTACAACAACGCGTTCTGCTTGCAGGTCAACCTGAACTATTGCCTTCACAAAAGGCACCAGGAAAGTGCCGGTCTCGGTCGTGACTTTGAGCCGATCCTGCCCAATCCCAAACTCCAGGCCGCTAATTGAGCCGAGTTTGTTTCCCTGCGGATCGTAGATAGGCAGTCCTTCCAGCTCACTTGCGTAGAACTCGCCCTCGTCCAGCTCCTCCTCGGAAACATCAAAAGAGACGACTTTCCCGCGCATTGCTTCTATTTCTTCACGGGTCGTAATCTCTTCAAATGTCACAACCCATCGTTTGCCTGACCGATAGAAGCTGCGCACGGTGTAGTCATTGCCATCTATCTGCAGCACGGTTCCCGGGGCGAACCGTGCCGATGCTGAATCGGTGCGAACGTCTACTATTGCTCCACCTTTGAGCCCCTTGGCGGGGCCAATAACCCCTACCCTCATCAGGTTGTCGTTCACTAAAGCTCCAAAATTTCTTGTACTTCGGCTGCCGTCTTCGCGCTTGCCCACGCCTTAGACTTCTCCCACTCTTCGGCGTTGGAGCCCCAACTGACCAAAATCGTGCACAGCCCGTTCTTTGCGGCACCGTCTATGTCGTAATGCCGGTCGCCAACCATGATCGCGTTCTGGACGGGAACATCTACCTTAGCTAGCGCTCTGCCTACAATCTTCGCCTTATCTGAATGGGACTCTGCCTCGTCTGCGCCGCAGATCGCCTCCATTGCGTAATCCAGGTTGCAAAGCTGCGCTACCTTGATCGCCTGTTTTTCAGGTTTAGAAGTAGCAATAGCCTGCTTTATTCCAGCCCTATGGATGGTGTCAACCAGTTGGGCGATTCCTTCGAAAAGCTGGGTTTGGTCCGCCTTTGCCAGGTACTTCTCGCGATAGGTATCGATTAGTTCTGCGAGCTGTGCCTCGTCTGCCTGCGGCGAGAAGTGTTTGAACGTGTGACGCAGAGGCGGGCCGATAAACCTCCGCAGATCAGCTTCGTTTTCTTGAATATTCAGCTTCTCTGAAAGAGTTGCGGCCATAGCAGGCAAAATGACCGGAGCGGAATCAGTGAGCGTTCCGTCCAGATCCCACAGCACCGCCCCTATAGGAAACTCCGGGGCGCAAATATTTTCTAGTACTGTCTCGTCAAAGGTGTCCATAGCTACTAGTCTAACGGCATAAAACTGGGCCCCCCACCTAGCTGTGGGGAGCCCAGTTGTTCGCTTTGTCTTAGTCGCGGTCGGTGTCGATCACGTCCACGCGGACAGGGCCGCGTTTCGACAATGCCGACATGACGGCTCTAAGTGCACGTGCGGTACGCCCAGAACGGCCGATAACGCGTCCCAAATCGTCTGGGTTTACGCGTACTTCAAGAAGCTTGCCGCGGCGCATAGAGCGTTCACTGACACGGACGTCGTCCGGGTTGTCAACGATTCCGGCAATCAAATGCTCGAGGGCGTCCGCTAGCATTAGGCCTCCTCGGCCGGCGCTTCAGCTTCAGCGGCCTCTTCAGCCTTTTCCTCGGAAGCAGCAGCTTCCTCGGCGGCCTTGGCCTCTTCAGCAGCCTTAGCCTCTGCTTCTGCCTTTGCCTTAGCCTCGGCAGCAGCAGCCTTACGCTTTTCGGCGTCAGCTTCAGCAGCCTTCACGGCTTCCTCAGCCTGCTTAGAAGCAGCGTCGGCGTCGGCAACCTTGATGCGCGATTCGGTGTTCTTGGCACCCTTGAACTTGGCCCAGTCACCGGACAGAACCAGCAGACGCTTTACGGTGTCGGACGGCTGTGCGCCAACACCCAGCCAGTACTGAATGCGCTCGGACTGAAGCTTGATTACCGAAGGATCCGGGTTCGGATCGTACTGGCCTACGCGCTCGATGACCTGACCATCACGCTTCTTGTGCTGGTCTACAACAACGACGCGGTAGACGGGACGGTGAATCTTGCCAACTCGCTTGAGTCGAATACGAACTGCCACTTGTGTGGTTCTCCTAAATATAATCGGGTGGACTGCATGCCTCGCCGGTGGGATTCGGGTCTGGTCTAGCAGGTCCGGACACGTCGCACTTACAGAGAGGGCGGCAAATGCGACGGGTACAGCGAACTATTGTGTCACATATAGCCGGCTTTTTAAACCGGCCTGCCCCACCAGGCGACTAATATCACTTATATCTGCGCCCGCGCAGATACACCTCATCTGGTTTGGCTAGGATCCGAGGATTTTCCAGCGGGTTTTCGTGGTAGCACAAAAAGTCTGCACTGGCGCCCTCGGTAAGATTGTCCAATTCTAAGAAATTCCTGGTGCGCCAAGAGGCTGCCGCTACGATTTCGCTACCGGGCAGTCCTACCTTTTCCAATTCCGCAATCTCTTGGCCAATTCCCCCGTGTAGCGGCTTTGGCGCAGTGTCGGTACCTACCATGATGTGGATGCCAGCATCGACCATCTGTGCTACCTGCTCGTAGCGCCGCTCCCACATCCGGATCATTTGCTCGTAGTAGAGCGGGTATTTCTGTCTGCCCGGCGCTGCGAAAGTGGGAAACATTCCCACCTGACACAGAGTGGGAGTGACCGCTATCGACCTGCGTGCCGCCTCCTGCATCTGCACTTCATCCATGCCAGTACCGTGTTCAATACAGTCGACGCCAGCTTCCAGCAGCGGATCGATAGCCTCGTGGCTGAAAGAATGCGCAGTCACTTTGGCACCGGCCTCGTGAGCGGCGGCGATTGCCTCCCGAAGAACGGCCTTCTCCCACAGAGGGCGAAGAACCGCCTCTCTCCCCATGGAACGGTCTATCCAATCGGCGACGAGCTTCACCCAACCGTCTGCCCGCTGAGCCTGATGCGACAGCACCTGCGGCAAGTCGGCCTGGTTGTCAACATCTATTGGCAGACCTTTTATGTACCGCTTAAAGCGGGCCACGTGGCGCCCACACCGGATTAGGCGCGGCAGGTAAGCGACAGACTTCACCCACGCATTGTTCGTGACAGTGCCACAATCCCGGACTGCTAAAACGCCGCTATCGCGATCTGCCTTCCCCTGTTCTTCTAGCTCTGCCCGGCTAACTGGCTCCACTCCGCGCATCCCAAGATGGCAGTGCACATCTACCAAGCCAGGCAAGATCCACCGATGTCCGTCCTGACCGGATTCGGGCAGGCGAATCCGCCCGTCCTCGACATGCAGGCCGCAGGGGACGAACTTGAGTTCGCCCTGCACTACCTGCCCTACTTTGCCGGGGAGGAACACTACATGCCTCCGAGCAAGCGCTTCAGATCGTAAGGCAGTTCGTCTACCGATGGCATCTTTGGTTGAGGAGCGGGGGCAGAAGTGGGGGCGCCAAATGCCGATCCCTTGGATTGCTTTTGCACCTTGGCGGGATTGCCGCTCTTCTTTACGCTGTTGGTTCGTGCCGGGGAACCGGACTTGCGCTTCTTTTTCTTAGATTTGCCTGCCTTGCGACGGGCGGCTCGCCCTCCCCCAACACCAGGCATTCCCGGCATACCGGGCATTCCTGGAATCTGGCCGGAACGGGTTGCCTGCTGCATCATCTTGCGGGCTGCTTCAAAACGCTTCAAAAGCCCATTGACTTCGGCCACGGTCACGCCAGAACCGGCGGCAATGCGCTTTCGCCTTGAGGCACGAATAATCGAGGCATCCTCACGCTCAGCCGGAGTCATCGACCGAACTATCGCTTCGATGCGATTGATTTCCTTTTCGTCAAAGTTCTCTAGCGCCTCGCGGTACTGGCCAATACCCGGCATCATGCCCATGATTTTCTTCAGGGAGCCAAGCTTGCGCATCTGTTGCATTTGCGCCAGGAAATCGTTGAAAGTGAAGTTACCCTTTGCGAGTTTCTTCGCCATGTCTTCCGCTTCTCGCTCATCGAAAGCCTTCTCGGCTGTTTCGATGAGGGTAAGTACGTCGCCCATGTCCAAAATGCGCGAGGCCATCCGGTCGGGGTGGAAGCGTTCGAAATCAGTAAGGCCTTCCCCGGTGGAAGCAAAGAGGATTGGTTCTCCGGTAACGCCACGAACTGAAAGTGCTGCACCACCGCGTGCGTCACCATCTAGTTTCGTGAGGACAACGCCAGTGAATCCGACCCCATCGCGGAAAGCCTCGGCGGTCGTAACCGCATCCTGACCGATCATCGCGTCGAGGACGAATAGAGTTTCGTGCGGCTCCACCGCATACTTGATGGCGCGCGCCTGACTCATCATCTCTTCGTCGACGCCAAGTCGGCCAGCGGTATCGACAATAACCATGTCGTAACCGTTCAAGATTGCATGGTTCACCCCGGAGCGAGCAGTTTCGACCGGGTCACCGACCCCATTTCCAGGGTTAGGAGCCCACACTTCTACGCCTGCCCGTTTGCCAACCACCTGAAGCTGGTTCACAGCGTTAGGACGTTGTAGGTCACAAGCAACCAGGAGGACACGTTTTCCCTGCTCGGTAAGCCACTTGCCCAGCTTTCCGGCAAGCGTTGTCTTACCGGCGCCCTGCAGACCAGCAAGCATGTAGACGGTCGGCCCTCTATCAGCCTCATGTAGGTCTCGTGCCTCGCCACCCAGAATCTGGATTAGTTCTTCATTGACGATCTTGATGACCTGCTGGCCGGGGTTCAATGACCTAGACTTCGAGACCCCGTATGCCTTCTCGCGGACATTAGATATAAATTCACGAACTACGGGTAGCGCAACGTCTGCCTCTAAAAGTGCACGCCTGATCTCGGATGTAGTTTTATCTACATCGGCCTCAGAGAGTACCCCTTTACCTCTAAGGGACTGAAAAGCGTTTGTCAGTCTGTCAGAAAGCGAATTGAACACGTAGTCCTCCAGTGCGATCGATCTGGTGTATAGCCTACCTTTTCACACAGATTGCTCACAGCTGGGCCTGGGTTGTCATTGTCACTAACATTTGGTTTTATGCTTATGCCATCAGTATCAATAGAGAAAGCTAACGACTTTGACCGCAACTACTGAAACAAAAAGCTGGTCGCTAAGAAGGTACCTCTGTGTATGGGGTATCCACTTTTTCACCATGACGGGCCTACTGTGGGCTCTACTGGCAATTTCGGCGCTCTACCACGGTCAGATAAAACTGATGTGGATGTGGCTAGGAATATCTCTAATAGTTGACGCCGCTGATGGCCCCATGTCCAGGAAGGCAGAGGTAACCAAGGTAGTACCGTGGTTCTCTGGGGTAATGATGGACAACGTGGTTGACTACCTGACCTGGACTTTTGTGCCAGCAATATTCATGACCTTGTATTTGCCGCTGGGCCCCAAGCCGCTTCCGGTCGTTGCCGCTGCCCTGGCGCTGGGATCATCCATGTTCTGCTACTGCAACACCAAGATGAAATCCTCTGACTGGTACTTCGTCGGTTTCCCGGCTGCGTGGAACATAGTCGCAATTATCCTGTGGCTATTCCAGACGCCCGCCCTGTTCAACTGGCTGGTAATCGTAGTCTTTACCATCCTCGCAGTAGTGCCGTGGAAGTGGGTACACCCCTTCCGAGTGAAACGACTACGGGCACTAAATGCCACCGCGGCTGTCATCTGGGTAGCTACCACTGCCTACATGACTGTAATCGCCCCATCGCGTCCGCTGTGGCTAAGTGCTGCATGGCTCATCTCGGGACTTTGGATTCTGGCCATCAGCGCAGCACGCACCATTCTTGGTCCGTCGAATCGCTAGTGCAATAGGTGCTTGCGCCGCCCCTTGGGACGCTTCCAACGCGACCTTCTGGACCGGCGCGGCGCAGCCACCTTTGCCAGTGACTTATAGGCCTTCCGATCCATCCACGCTTTGAATCCTTCCAACGCGAAGGTACCCATGATCAACATGGCGATGATGCCTATGACGTGGGGCGGATAGCCCCTGCCGTGCAAACCGAAGTACACGTAGGGAGCCATAAACGTCGCGATAGTAACCACCATGCCAAGCATTCGTTTTGCGAAACGAGGCGCTGTGACCATGGTTAGTAACCCCCACGTGTACGGGATAGCGGTAAGCAGGTCTATTGCCCACAGCATAACCAAAGATCCCTCAAATTCGCGCACAAACATTACGGGCAGAACTCTAAGTGCTGAATATGCAAGCACCACCAGGTAAGCCAGGAACTTCGCGTTGGTGAACAGGCGAACTAGGACGGACCGCGGCTGCAGCTGAATGCCAAGTTGCTGCAATTGTTTTGCTGCCCTTGCAGATATCAGGAGCGAATCCAGCCCGTGTAACGCCCCCGTCAGGAAAAGCTTGTCTGCCTTGGTACGCCGTTCCAACAGAAAATCGATCAGTAGTCTAGGGGCAATCCCGATGGGCGTTACCTCGTGCTCACGCGCGCTCTGTTTCGGTCCTAATTCGTGGAGTAAAGACGCATCCACCCACGTCTTCCATGCCCCTATTTGAGCATCCGTCATAGTGAGCAGCCACAGCCGCTCCCTCTTTCGCACAGAATCGCGCAACGTCTCCATGATTAGTTCACGCTCTTCTAGCTCTCGTGGGTCCGGCACATGAGTCATCTCGCGTACGTGCTTGTCGCGCAGATCCCCTAGTCTTTCGACACCGGCCGCCAGGCGTACTTGCCGCGGCCACAGGATCAAATCCTCGCCGAAAGAAATGTCGATTAGAAAATTCACCGTTACACCTTATCGGGTAAAGTCAGGCGGGTCAGCAAGCACCTGTGTTTCATCCACCATGTAAACCAGGTCTGCCAGTGCTGAAAGCTGCCCCCGAGGGGCTCCTACCGCCAGCAGGTAGGCTTCGGCCAAGACAGCCAGCAACGACAGCAGATGTTTCGAGCCCCCAATTGCCTCGTTTACCTCGTCAACAGCTCGCATACTGGCATCTGAGGAAACAGCCTGCAACAGAACTTCCCCAAGCTCTATCGATTTCAAGATATCGCTGCGCCACTCGGAGTCGACCCCCAGTTTCATAAGCACTTCAGATGCCTGGGACTTAGAAAAACCGCTGAGGATTGCCGCCAGCGCTACTACTCCAGGTGCGGGATGGGGAGCCATGGGTCGGGCCGGGACAACAGATGTTATTCTTCTTGATGCCAGCCCGCAGGCGAAGTAGGTGAGCTCAACCAGGAAATAGTCCTTTGTCAGGCGCTGCCCTTTTACGGGTTTGGAACGTACCTGTTCCCACAGCGGAAATATCCGAGAAGGGATCCCCACCCTGTCCAGTTGCCCAAATATTTGTCTAAATCCAGCAGATACCAGGAAGTCTATTAGTAGCTGACGAGCCGTATCGTCCCATTCAGAGGGCATTTTCGCTCCCCTGAGGGCGGATACCGTCCAGGCTCCCAGGTATGTTTGGCGTCTGCCTGCCGCCCTAGCCAGCCGCAACACTAGGTGCGGATCTGCAAGATCCCGTTTGGAGGACAGAACTACCTGCCCTGAATGGAGCGCTACTGACTTGTCAATAATCTGTAGAGCCGGAGCCTTCCGAATTCCCCGCACTACCCTCGGGAGTGTTTTCTTTGGGCCTCTGGCTACCGCTTCGGCACGATCAAGCAGACGGGCGGTAGCATTTTCTATCTCTATTGAGGCTTGCGCAATGGTGGCCCGCAATTGCCTTGCAGTAGTGCCCATATAGTCCGCCACTAGGTCTTGCTGTTCGATCCGCAACACCTGGGTAGACGAAAAATGTTCAACGCAATCGCGAACGTCGCGTAGCAGACTACCTGCCCGGTCCAGCCCCGCCCGGTTCGCAGCGGCTAGCCACGAAGATTCCACACAATCCAGTAGCCGCAGGTCGGCTAGCCCACCGCGAGCGCGCAGAATATCCGGTTCGCTAAGGTGTGCTAGCTGGCCGAGCTTGTCCCAGCGTTCCATCGCTTCATCAATCAGCTTGGGAATAACCTGATTGGCGCGCAGCCTCCATTGGGACAGGTATTCCCTCTTCAGGATTTCCAAGATCCCAGACTTACCCGCTATGTATTTTAGGTCCAGCAGCGAGAGGACATTCCAAAGGTTGTCTCCTTCTAAGAGCTGTGGTCTGGCCAAATGCACCCTAGCACCGAGGGCTTCCCCCAGTAGTGCAGCCCCTTCACTGGCTCCAGGACCGGAAATTACCAGTTCCATTGGGCAGGCAGGACCAGCGGTTGCCTTTCCCATAGCGCCGGCAAAGCCCACCGCGTAGTCAGCATCGTCGGGAACGTATTTTTCTACCTGTTCCTTTCGCTGGGCAAACAGCTGCCCCCTATAGGCGATACCGAAGGTGGGTGAGTAAGAATCCGCCAGTAACCCCCGTGGCGGTTCGAGGGTGCTCATCAATCACCCACTATTGCGTCTACGAAAGTCTGCGGATCGAAAGGCGCCAGGTCGTCAGCGCCCTCGCCAAGGCCCACCAGTTTTACTGGTACCCCCAGCTCACGCTGTACCGAAACAACAATGCCGCCCTTAGCGGACCCATCCAGCTTGGTTAGGACGATGCCGCTCAGGTTCACAACTTCGTTGAAAACTCTGGCCTGCTGCATCCCGTTCTGGCCGGTAGTGGCGTCGAGCACCAGCAATACTTCGGTCAGAGGGGCTTGCTTGCCAATGACTCGGGCTACTTTACCTAGCTCATCCATCAAGCCCGCTTTGTTCTGGAGTCTGCCGGCGGTGTCGACGATTACTACGTCCGCACCTTTTTCCTTACCGATCTTTACCGCATCAAATGCTACCGAAGCGGGATCTGCGCCCTCTTTATAAGAGCGGACGAGCTCTACGTCTGCGCGTTCAGCCCACGTCTGCAGCTGCTCCGCCGCGGCGGCGCGGAATGTGTCAGCGGCTCCCAGCACTACCTTCTTATCTTCTGCTTTGGCGATACGGGCGATCTTGCCGATAGTCGTGGTCTTACCAGTGCCATTTACGCCCACTATCAGCATTACTCCCGGAGTGTTTTCATCAGTTGCCGAGAAGTTGATGGATCTGTCCATATCCGGGCCTACCTGCTCTAAAAGAGCTGCCCGCAATATTTCTTTTACCCGCTGCGGATCGTGAGTGCCGTCAGCAGCGACCTCCTTGCGCAGCCGAGAAACCACTTCCTCAGTTGCGTCTAGGCCCAAGTCTGCCATCAGTAGATTGTCTTCAATTTCCTCCCAATCAGAGGTGGACAGATCCCCTTTGCCCAACACGGATAGCAACGCGGAGCCGAGCACGCCGGACTTCGAGAGGCGGGAGCGCAACTTCGCCATACGCCCAGAAGGCTTCTCAATTCGGGGTGGCTCCTGGGTGGCAGGTTCTGCCTGCTTTTCAGGTTGCGGCTGCGGTTCGACTGGGGCCTCCCCCTGCACCGACTCCTCAGAGCTTGGCAGCTGCGGCTTTTCCGGGGGTGGACTAATCTGCTTGCGGTTATGGGCTACGACCCCACCCACAACTAGAATCAGCACTACTACGAGCGCTGGGATCCATACTTCCGGCCTAGAGACGATCTGCAGAATATGTTCCATGCCCTAATCATCGCCTATTTTGGGCGCGGATGCGAAACCTCTACTTACTAGAGGACGATCCTGCCGAGGGGGCGGGCTTAGAAACCTTAGGTGCAAAAGAGGGCGGAAGATCGTTTCCGGCAGCATCCTTACCGTTGTCGATAAGGACCGCATCAGAGTTGATATCTGCCAGTGCACGCTGACCTGTGGCGCGGGTAATGCGACGCACGAGCCTGGCCTTAGAGAGTTCGCGAGCCTCAGAAAGCGTTATCTCTTTTACTTCGTTAGCCGCGTTCGCAAAGTCTTCCGTGTCGTTGAGGACGCGCGGAGTGGCCGGCGCGGGAGTAGAAGCGGACAGAATCGATCCCAACTTCGAATCGGTGGGATGCTGCGCGCCTAGATGCGAAAGTTCCCGCTTCTGCCATGCTGTGGTGGAATCACGAACCCACTTGGTCAGACCCCCATCAGGTCTACGGGTGCGGATTACAGCTGCCATTACTAAACATGCCACCACTACCGTGATGATCAGCACCGCAAATACAAGCAACAAGGACGCGTCCATGCCTATGATTTTGCCATGAAATTTTGCCCGCTCGCACCGGAAAAGTCCCTTTTAGAAAAACCGTGACCAAAACATAACATTTGCGCTAACGATGCGGCCGCTATTTAGCTAATTTCTGTGACACAACGCTAGTTACTCCACCTTGCATAGTGACTCCATACAGAGCGTCTGCCTTTTCCATAGTGCGCTTTTGGTGGGTAATCACAATCAGCTGCGAGCTCTGCCGCAATTCCTCGAACACTGTAAGCAAGCGAGCTAGATTCGCATCATCTAACGCCGCTTCGACCTCGTCCATCACGTAGAAGGGAGAGGGACGGGCCTTGAAGATTGCAACCAACATTGCCAGCGCAGCCAGAGACCGTTCCCCACCAGAAAGCAGCGACAGGCGCTTGACTTTCTTCCCGGCGGGCCTCGCCTCAATTTCAATACCAGAGGTGAGCATATTCTCCGGATCGGTAAGCACCAAGTCCCCTTGCCCTCCTGGGAAGAGCATCTCGAACACGTGGTGAAATGCCTGGCGCGTGTCGGCAAAGGCTTCAGAAAACGCATTTCGCACCTGGGTATCTACGTCCTCGATAATCTGCAGCAGATCATCTCTTGAGGAGCGCAAATCCGCTAGCTGGTCCGCAAGGAACTTATAGCGTTCAGAAAGCGCTTGGTGCTGCTCGAGCGCGAGCGGGTTCACCTTCCCCAGTGCGCGCAGTTCGCGATTGGCTTTGCGAAGGCGCTTTTCCTGTTCGGAACGCACGTAAGGATATCCTGGCCCATCTGGCTGCTCGGGGTCGGGCACCAGCAGATGGGGGCCATAGTGTTGCACTAATTCATCCAGGCTGAGCGATAGTTCGTCGTGCGCAGTCGCAGCCAGCTGATCCTTGCGGGCATTAATCTCGGCTTTTGCGACGTCCCCCCTATAGGCACTATCGGTGAGCGACGCCAGTTGTTTGCGGGCATCGTCTAAACGCTTCCGGATCTGCTTTATCTGCCCCGAGCGCGCTTTCGCGGCCTCTTCTTCCTGCGCCCTAGCCGCTCTTGCCCTCTCCAGGGCTCCCTGGGCTGCTTCGAGTGCCACCGTGGCCATGTCGCGAAGTTTTTCTGCTTCTTTCAGCTTCTGCTTCCGGCGAGCTTCCCCGGCCACTGCCCTATTGCGCTCTTCTTTTTGTCTAGCAGCATTTTTCCGCAGCGCAGAGGCCCTATCGCGCAGATGGCGGCCCTTTTCTTCTTCAGATCTATGCGACAACCTCGCATCGGTTTCAGTTTTGATCAATTCGCTTTCGCGCTGCCGGGCCTCCACGAGGGCTTTTTCTACTTCCTCTACCGCAACTGAGTCTGTGGGACTTTCCAGGAACGAAGCAAGGTTTTGCTCAGCGTCTTCCTTCCGCTGCCTGAACGTGTCCTTTTCCTGATCGGCACGCACTAGCGCCTGCTGGGCGCGATCTAGTTCCGCCTTCGCCGCGCTGACCGCCGCTTTCAAAGCCGCTGCCTCTTCTGCGGCCTTGGCGTATGCTGAGTCGGCTTCGCGTAGTTTGCGCAGGGCGCGGGCTTCATCTTCTTCTGCCGCGTTCAGGTCCTTTTCCGCCCTCTCTAATCCCCCCTTGGCGGCGAGGCTGGCGCGGGAGGCCGCCATGGCTTCTTTGGTGGCATTGTCTAGACGTGCTTGCATCGAGAGGACGGATTCGACCTCTGTTCCTCCGGTTTCGATGCGATGGAGCGAGATGATTTCGCCATCTTTACTGATAACGGTCGTAACGTTCGGTTGCGTCAGGGCCGCAATGGCCTCTTGCCGACTGTCCGCGATGACGATTCCTGCAAGGGCAAGGTCGAGGAATCCTTCCATGACACCCTCGCGGGCAGTGACCACCGACCGAGCCCACCGCCCGTGTTTCAGCTCAGGTTGGGAGGCAGGTGCTTGCTGGGAGGCGATTGCGAGCTTCACCGGGCCTCCCGCTACATCGGCCGCAGCCAGCGCATTTTCTACAGAATCGGCCACAACGGTGCCTGCCAGCTCCCCCAGGGCCAGGGCGATCGCGTCCTCGTACCCTTCGGAAATTTCAATTAGCGGGGGTAATGATCCCAACAGGCCCGGCAATTCGCGATCCAGCAAGGAGGCAGTAGCGTCGGCCGGCGCTACGGTAGAGGCGAGCGCATCTCTCTTGGAAGTCCACCGCATCTCAGCCTCAAGAGCCTGCTGGTGTTTGCTGCGCGCCTGCACCACCTTTTCTCTTTGCGCGCGCACATCGGCAGAAGCAGCTTCATGCACCTTGGCTACTTCCTGGTCTTTCTGAGGTAGCGCAACGGCCTTTTCGCCTTCCTTGGAGGCTTCAAAGCGAGTTTTTGCAAGGCTGAGCGCTTCCAGCGCGTTTTTTCGGTGCGAGGTAGCCGCATCAAAACGCGAGTTTGCAGAAGAGACTTCGCGTTCTAAGCGTTCCCGCTCCTTATTTCGTTTCCCGGCGACAGACTTGGCGAGGGCGAGTTCGCGCTCTAACTTCAGGCGCTCCTTTTCGGCCTCTACTTTCGCGGCAGTAATTTCCTGCAGATACCCGACCGCCGCCTCGATGTGTTCCATCTGGCGTCTATCTTCCTCGGTGGCTGCCGCGGCCCTGCGCTCGAGTTCTGCTGGATCTTCCCCATGGTAGGCGATGGGTACGGACAGGGATTTTACCCGCTCTGCGGCAAGTATTTGGTTGGAGCGCAGCCGTTCAGATACCGCGGTGAGGCGCTGCCATCCGGTGGTTAGTGCTTCCAGTGCCGGGGATCCTTCTGATTCTTCTCGCTCGGCACGTTCTAGCTCTTGGGTGATAGTAGAGAGGTTGTTTTCGGCTTCCTTTTTCTTCTGTTCCAGGGCCGCCCCGGATTCGTTCAGCGAGGTAAGCCTCTCCGCGAGCGCGGCCGCATCGTCGGCGAGCAGGCGCGCTTTGGCATCGCGAACGTTAGCACTAATCACGTCGGCGCGGCGGGCGGTTTCTGCCTGCCGGGCAAGGGGGCCAAGTTGTTTTCTTATCTCGTCTGTTAGATCTTCAACTCGGGAAAGGTTTCCTGCCATCTGGTTCAGTTTTGAGATGGCCCGTTCTTTCCGCCGGCGGTGTTTTAGCACCCCTGCGGCCTCTTCAATGAAGCCGCGCCGCTCCTCGGGGGTTGACGACAAGATGGCATCGAGCTGGCCCTGCCCCACGATCACGTGCATCTGCCTGCCCATGCCCGTATCGGAAAGGAGTTCTTGAACGTCCAGCAGGCGGCACTGGGTGCCATTGATGTGGTATTCGGAGCCGCCTCCCCTAAACAGAGTGCGAGAGATGGTTACTTCTGCGTAGTCGATCGGAAGAGCCCCATCCGAATTGTCGATGGTGAGTGTCACCTGTGCTCTTCCGAGGGCGGCTTTGCCAGAGGTGCCTGCAAAGATCACGTCTGACATGGCGGTACCGCGCAGTGCGCGCGCTCCCTGTTCGCCCATGACCCAGGCAAGCGCGTCTACGACGTTCGACTTGCCTGAGCCATTAGGGCCAACCACGCAGGTAATCCCCGGCTCTAAGCGCATAGTGGTAGCGCCGGCAAAGGACTTAAAACCCCGCAGGGTCAGATTTTTTAGATACACGCCGGCTTAGAACCAGATCTTTATTTCTCGTTCAGCGCTGGTGGGCGAATCGGAGCAATGCACCACGTTCTCGATATTGTTCGAACCCCAGTCGCGGCCGAAGTCTCCGCGCAGCGTTCCCGCAGGGGCAGTAGTGGGATCGGTAGATCCTGCCATGACGCGCATTCCCTCAATGCATCGTTCTCCGCGAACCACAATTGCCGTCATCGGGCCGGAGGACATGTATTCGACAAGGTCAGAGAAGAAATGCTTATGCACGTGTTCTGCGTAGTGCTCACGCAGTTTTGCCTCGTCGGCCGTTACTACTGCAAGAGCCTCTAGTTCGTAGCCCTTGGCCTCGATACGCCTGATAACTTCCCCGGTCAAACCACGTTTGAACGCTTCGGGCTTGACCAGCACTAGTGTGCGTTCACTCTGCGACACCTTCTTACCTTTCTGCTGAGTATCTATATATTACTGGGCACGTTCTCGGATGGGGCTTTTCCTACGCCCATCACTTCACGCACGTGTGCTGCAAATACTACCGATCCGAACGCAACTACAGCGGTGTTCGGTGCTGGCGCGCCCGCCTGCTCCGAAGCGGTCACAGCCTGATCAATTGCGGAGGCGGTATCTTCTGCAACAAGCACCCGGTCCGGTCCGAACACGTCCTCCGCAATCTGGCGAAGCCGATCAATCTTCATGGCCCGTTCGCCCGGCATCTCGGTCAGAACGATAGCTTGCAGAAGCGGTTCCATCTCTGAAAGCACGCCCTCTACATCCTTGTCTCCCATAGCCGAATACACGCCCACGATGTCCGTGAACGGGAAGTCGTCCTCGAGAGTACGCCGCAACACTGCCGCCCCGCCTGGATTGTGCGCAGCGTCGACCATGACCGTTGGGGAGGAACGCAGTATCTCGGCCCGACCTGGCGAGCTCGCCGCCGCCATCCCCTGTTCCAGCAGCCTCGCATCCAAGGCCTTACCACCGGCCATAGCCTCGAACGCAGCGATGGCGAGCGCAGCATTTTCTGCTTGGTGACGTCCGAAGAGCGGCACGTACACGTCCTCGTACACCGCCGCGGGCGTACGCACCGTAATCAATTGTCCCCCAACAGCATTCTGGCGGGACAGGACCTCAATATCCTTGCCGTATTCACGAACAGTAGCGTGCTTCTTCTGGGCTTCCTCCAAGATCACCTGCCGGGCGGACCCTTCCTGTTTGGACAGGATAAGGATCATTCCCTCCTTAATAATGCCCGCCTTTTCTGAGGCAATCTGAGGCAGCGTCGATCCAAGCCACTTCTCGTGATCCTTACTAATTGGAGTAATGACTCCTACCCCAGCATCGATCACGTTAGTGGCATCCCACCTGCCACCCATTCCAACCTCTATAACGCCAAGATCAATCGGGTAATCGGCAAAAGCTGCATAGGCCATGACCGTGAACACCTCGAAGAAGGACAGGCGCGCTCCCTCCCCAGCGGCATTCTTCTGATCTACCATGCTGACAATGTCAGCCACATCCTTATAGGCGGCAATGAAGCCTTCCTTCGAGATAGGCTCACCGTCGAGCGAGATACGCTCGCGGACGGTATGCAGGTGCGGGCTGGTGAATCGTCCGGTCCGCAGACCAGTAGCTTGGGCCAGCGAATCGATCATGCGCGCGGTAGAGGTCTTCCCGTTGGTACCCGTGATGTGCACTGCCGGGAAGGACTGCTGCGGGTCTCCCAAGTACTGCATTGCCATAGCTACCCGGTCAAGGGAAGGCTGCACCTTGTGCTCGGGAGCGCGCGCAATAATTTGGGCGTAGATCCGGCTGACCTCCTTGTCGAGGGCGGCCTCACGGGCTGCTTCTTTTAGCAGGTCCTGGTGGGCTTCTTCCGGAGTCTTTTCTTTACTAACTTCGTTTACCACTTCGGGCAACGGTCCTGCTAGCAATGAGGCCTCGACCAAATTCTCGAGAGCCTGCCTCTCTTCGGCCTCGGCACTTATGTCCGTCACCGGTAGTTTCTTCGGTTCCTCGTCCTGGTCGGCCGCTTCCAGATAGGGCAGCAACTCCGGGTCTATGCCCGACTGGCCTGCCTCATCTACCGCTGCCAAGAAGGCATCCGCCGCGCTGGTGTGATCCGCATCGTGTTCGTTATTCATCAACTCAATCTTAATGCGCCGGAGCATTACTTAGAAACCTGGAACCCAAGCATTTTAGATGCCATATCAAAACGTGAATCACCAGCTCGGAAAGACAGGACTGTTTGCCATAATCGGCCTATGAAAGCTAAAACGGAGTCAGTGTTGCGTTCTAAACGCGACTTTAAGAACATATTAGTAACGTCCCTTGCCCTGTTTGCCATGTTCTTCGGAGCGGGCAACCTAATTTTCCCCACTATGATCGGGGTCAATTCCGGCACCTCTTTCTACGCGGCTATTTTTGGGTTCCTATGTACCGGCGTAGCTTTACCTGCTCTAGCGATGGTCGCTTCGGCAACCTCTCGCGAGGGCATCACCAGCTCATCGAAACGCATGGGCACTCAGTTTGGCTTCATTTACACACTCATCGTCTTCCTGTCCACCGGCGTACTCTATGCAATCCCCCGCGTAGCTACCGTGAGCTACGAAATGTCGGTAAAGCAGTTCTTCCCCCACTCTTATGATCGCGTTTCACTAGCGCTCTACACTGTTGTTTTCTTCGCACTAGTGGCGCTCACCTGCCTAAACGCTCAGAAGCTAACCGAACGAATCGGGGCGATCCTGACTCCCGCCCTGCTCATTCTGATCACAATTTTGGTAATCGTAGGCATCTTCACTCTTTCACCTGTTTCGCACGCACCAGCCAAAGACTTTTCTTCTAACCCCCTGGCTACAGGTGTGCTGCAGGGCTACTTCACCATGGACGCTATTGCAGCCTTTGTCTTCGGCGGGGTCATCATCTCTTCTCTTCAAAATTACGGCTTCGGCGAAGGCAAACGCCTCTTCGGCGCCACCGTACTCACGGGCTTTTTTGCCGCCCTCATCCTTGCGGTCGTCTACCTCGGACTAGCCGCGTTGGGCGCACGCGTCACCGACGCCTCGGTGGCCAATGGCGCGGTCGCTCTGTCGGGAATGTCGCATACGCTCTTCGGGAGGGCGGGCATGGCCGTCTTTGGTGGAATCGTATTCTTGGCATGTCTAACTACCGCGGCAGGTCTCGTCAGCGCCTCGTCGCAGTATTTCTGCCGCCTCTTCCCCACTGTTTCACTACCCACCATGGTAATGATTCACGTGTTCATTGCAGCTGCCCTGTCTAACCTGGGCCTGGACCTAATCTTGCAGGTAGTTGCTCCTATCAACGTATTCGTCTACCCCATCACCATCATCTTTACCTTGGTGTGCATCCTAGACATCGTTATTCCCGGCCACATGAAGTGGACATACCGAGCCGGTGCCTGGACCGCTGCGCTGTTCGCCATTGTTGACTCGGTTCGTTCCGTTCCTGGACACGAAACCTTCGCGGACTCGATTTGGACACACTTGCCGTTGGGTGACGCCGGTCTGGGGTGGATTGTCCCGGCGGTAATAATGACTGCAATCGGGTTGGGAATCGACGTTGCTTCGGGACGCATTAGGAAGGGTGCGTCCACCATGTTGCAAACGGGCACAGTGCACTAAGCACAAGTTTCAGATCCATTGTTACTCAAAAGGAGGGGGCTGGCCCCCTCCTTTTGTTTTGCCCTACCTCGCCCTCGGCATCTCTTGGGTTATTTCGCCCAACGGGAAAGACAAAACGTCCCTGCCATGGCCCTTCAGGCACACTACCCATATCCTTAACACAGACCTACAGGCGGAATCCCGCCTCCCAACAGTGGCAAAACCACAGAAGCCGGAGATAGTAATGACAAAAGATCTAACAGCAGAACTGGGATCATTCACGCGATCGGTATCAGGCAGGCGCCCAGAGGTATCCACCCCCATCGAAATGTGGACCGGACTATCCGAGGCAGTAGTCTCGCGCATCGCGGATAATTGGGAGAAGACAGCTAAGAAGTTTGCCTCTGCTAGAACGGAACACTACTTTTCGGCAGAGTTCCTTATGGGCCGAGCAATGCTCAACAACCTCACAAATCTTGGCCTAGTAGATCTAGCGCGCGAAGCAACTAACGCCTTCGGCATCAATCTGGTGGATGTGTTGGAATCCGAGCCGGATGCTTCACTTGGTAATGGCGGGCTGGGCCGGCTAGCGGCGTGCTTCTTAGATTCTTGTGCCACGCTGGACCTACCGGTGACCGGTTACGGCATCCTGTACCGCTACGGCCTCTTCAAGCAGTCTTTCGAAGACGGCTACCAGCGGGAACACCCTGATCCGTGGATGGAAGAGGGATACCCGTTCGTCATCCGCCGCGAGGAAGAATTCCGTATCGTCCACTTCGCTGACATGACGGTTAGGGCAATACCTTACGACATGCCGATCACCGGGTACGGTACCAAGAACGTGGGCACCTTGCGGCTTTGGAAGTCCGAGCCGATGGAGGAATTCGATTACGATGCCTTCAACTCGCAGCGATTCACCGATGCAATCATCGAACGCGAGCGCGTTGCCGACCTGTGCCGCGTCCTCTACCCCAACGACACAACCTACGAGGGTAAAGTTCTGCGAGTACGCCAGCAATACTTCTTCGTCTCGGCTTCGCTGCAGACGATGATCGACAACTATATTGACCACCATGGCGAGGATCTACGCGGGTTTGCCGATTACAACTGCATTCAGCTAAACGACACTCACCCGGTGCTCGCCATCCCCGAGCTCATGCGACTCCTGATGGATGAACACGGCCTTGGGTGGGACGATGCTTGGAATATTGTCACCCACACCTTTGCCTACACCAATCACACCGTGCTCGCCGAAGCTCTAGAAACCTGGGAGTACTCAATCTTCCAGCGGCTCTTCCCAAGAGTTCTAGAGATCATTGCCGAGATCGACCGCCGCTTCCGCGAAGAGCTAGCTCAAGCCGGATACGACCAAGGCAAGATTGACTACATGGCGCCGATTCAGAACGGCTCCATCCACATGGCTTGGATTGCCTGCTATGCCTCCTTCTCGATCAATGGCGTGGCCGCGCTGCACACGCAGATCATCGAGTCTGACACGTTGCATGACTGGTACGACATTTGGCCTGAGAAATTCAACAACAAGACCAATGGGGTTACCCCGCGGCGGTGGCTACGGCAGTGCAATCCTCGCCTCTCGTCCCTGCTAACTAAGCTGAGCGGCTCTGACGAATGGGTTCGCGACCTCGATCGCCTGCACGCCTTGGAAGGGTATGCGGACGATCCCGAGGTACTTTCTGAACTACTTCAAATAAAACATGCTAATAAGAAGGACTTTGCTGCGTGGCTGAAGAGGCGCGACGGCATTGAGGTCAACCCTGACGCCATCTTTGACGTCCAGATCAAGAGGCTGCACGAGTACAAGAGGCAGCTTCTGAACGCCTTCTATATTTTGGATCTGTACTTCCGGATCAAAGACAATCCCGAGGGCGACTACCCGCCTCGAGTGTTCATCTTTGGGGCCAAGGCTGCTCCTGGGTACGTGCGGGCAAAGACAATCATCAAGTTCATCAACGCTATTGGTGAGCTGATAGCCTCCGACCCGGAGGTGTCAAAGATTCTGCAGGTTGTGTTCGTGCCGAATTACAACGTCTCCCCTGCCGAAAACATTATTCCTGCCGCCGATGTCTCCGAACAGATCTCGGTAGCCGGCAAGGAAGCTTCTGGCACTTCCAACATGAAGTTCATGATGAACGGCGCTCTAACGCTTGGCACTATGGACGGCGCGAATGTCGAGATTGTTGACGCTGTGGGAGACGACAATGCCTACATCTTTGGTGCCCGCGTAGACGAACTCGAACAGTTGCGTGCAGGCTACGATCCGGTCCGCACTATGCACGAGACGCCCGGCCTCGAGCGGGTGCTGAACACTCTTATCGACGGCACCTTCGACGATGGGGGCACAGGTATCTTCCACGATCTGCGGCGTTCGCTCCTGGAATCGCCCGGTTACGAACCAGCAGACATGTACTACGTACTCGGCGATTTTGCTGACTACCGGAAGGTGCGCGACCAGTTGGTAGAGGACTACCTCGATCGCCATTCCTGGGCAGCGATGTGCTGGCGAAACATTTGCAATTCCGGCCGTTTCTCCTCTGATCGCACAATCCGCGACTACGCCAATGACGTTTGGAAGATCGAGCCGCAAAAGATCTGACATCGGTTAAATAAGTTTGGGCCCAGCACTTAGCTGCTGGGCCCAAACTGTTTCTAGGCTACTTTTCCACGCGGGTTACAGAAGCGTGAACCTCGCTGTCGGATTCTTCGTTAGCCTCGAAGGAAACCGTCTTGGCCAGGGTTTCGGCGGCGATCATCTGCTGATGCATCCGCACATCCGGAATCCTTTCTTGGGGTACCGAGATGACCAAGTTGATTCGATCTGCCACGTGCAATCCGTCAGCTTTACGCTGGTCCTGCACTACGCGGATCACGTCGCGAGCATAACCTTCAGCTTCCAGCGCCGCATCCACGGTTGTGTCGAGGACGACGAAGGTGCCGTTCCCCAGCACGGTTGCCGCCTGGCCCTCCTCTGCCGTGACCTTCACCGAGGTCGCCACCTGGCCGGGGCCAAGAACGACTGGCTCGCCGTCTACCTCAACGCCATCGAAGCGGACTTTGCCGTCTTCCAGTTCTGTCCACGCTCCAGATTTCTGGGCTTTGAAAAGCGCAGAGGTGTGCTTGCGCACCTGGGGCGGGAACTCGCGCGGGTTCAGCGAAAGTTCCTTCGCTACTTCCAGGCCTGATTCAGCCGCCGGGACAAGTGTCATTTGCTTGACATTTACCTCGCTTGCGACCAGTTCCTTGAACCCTGCCAGGCCGGCAGAGTTTTCAGAAACTACAGTCAAAGTCTGCAGCGGCTGCCGGACGCGCAGCTTGTTTGCCTTTCGCAACCCGTGTGCTGCCGAGACAATGTCGCGGATTTCGTCCATGGTGGCAACCAGCTCATCATCTGCGCAGGCATCCCCAAGCACAGGATAGTCGGCAAGGTGCACCGACTCGTCCCCGGTTAGGCCGCGGTAGATCTCTTCTGCCAGCAGCGGGGCTAGCGGCGCGATGGCACGCATGAGGACTTCGAGAACTGAATACAGTGTATCGAAAGCGTCTTCGTCCTCGTCCCAGAAGCGCTGGCGGGACGTGCGAACGTACCAGTTGGTCAACACGTCAGTGAAGCGCTCCACCGCGTGAGCAGCACCGGCTACATCGTAGGAGTCCTGATCGGCGTCGACCTCTTCGACTAGCTTCTTGACCGAAGCGATCAGGTACCTATCCATGACAGGTAGCGAAGCAATCTTTTCCCGATCTGCGAAGTCAATCTTCTTCGCCGCATACCCCTCGCCGTTATTGCACGCGCCAGCGTACAGGGCAAAGAAGTAGTAGCAGTTCCACAACGGCAACATGACCTGGCGGACGGTGTCGCGAATCGCCTTCTCGGTAACCACGAGGTTGCCACCGCGCACCACTGGCGAGGACAGCAAGAACCACCGCATCGCATCCGATCCATAAGAATTGAATACCTGGTTCACATCCGGGTAGTTGCGCAGGGACTTGCTCATTTTGCGGCCGTCATCTCCGAGGACTATGCCGTGGCTTACGCAAGAGGTGAAAGCAGGACGATCAAACAGGGCGGTCGCCAGCACGTGCAGGGTGTAGAACCAGCCGCGAGTCTGCCCAATGTATTCGACGATGAAGTCGCCCGGGTAGTGGTTTTCGAACCACTCCTGGTTCTCGAATGGGTAGTGCACCTGCGCGTACGGCATGGACCCCGAGTCGAACCAGCAGTCGAGCACGTCCGGAATGCGACGCATCATGGACTTGCCAGTTGGGTCATCGGGGTTGGGGCGCACCAAAGTGTCAATGAACGGCCTGTGCAGGTCTTTCACTTCTACTCCGAAGTCGCGCTCTAGTTCTTCCAGCGAGCCGTATACGTCTACTCGCGGATACTGCGGGTCGTCGGACTTCCACACCGGAATCGGGCTTCCCCAGAAGCGGTTACGCGAGATGGACCAGTCGCGAGCACCTGCCAGCCACTTGCCGAACTGGCCTTCCTTAATATGGTCAGGCACCCAGGTGATCTGCTCATTCAGCTCGACCATGCGGTCGCGGAAAGCAGAAACCTTCACGAACCAGGAGGATACTGCCTTGTAAATCAGCGGCTTGCGGCACCTCCAGCAGTGCGGGTAAGAGTGGGCGTAGGACTGCTGACGTACCAGCACGGCTCGCTGCTCGCGAGGAATACGGGCAAGCGGCCCCTCATCGTCTTCAATGCCGCGGCGCAGATCGCGAACAACCTGCTTATTAGCGTCAAATACCTGCAGGCCTTCGTACTCAGGTACCTGCGAGGTGAATTTGCCCGCCTCGTCCACAGGAACGACGGCCTTGATGTCTGCCGCCATGCAAGTAAACATGTCGTCTTCACCAAAGGCAGGTGCCGTGTGCACCAAGCCGGTGCCATCTTCGGTGGACACGTAATCGGCGCTTACTACCGTAAACGCATTCGGCCCAGGAACTTCGCCCTCTTTGGCCCCATCCATGAAGTAATCAAAGATTGGAGTGTAGCGGCGCCCTAGCAGATCTTTCCCCTTGTATTCAGCTACTACTTGCGGGTCCTCGCCCAGCTCTTTGGCATAGTTGGGAGCCAGGGCCTTGGCGATCACAACCTTCTCGCCGGCCAACGGCGAGTCCAGGTCGGATGCTACCGCAATGGTTACGTAGTCGATGTCTTCGCCAACGGTAATGGCCAAGTTCGACGATAGCGTCCAGGGAGTAGTCGTCCAGATCAGCGCCAGCTCGCCCGTCTCTAGGCGCAGGCCTACGGTAACCGTGTTGTCCTGGCGAATCTGGTAGACGTCGTCATCCATCTTCAGTTCGTGGTTGGACAGCGGAGTTTGGTCGTGCCAACAGTACGGCAGCACCCGGTAACCCTCATATGCCAGCCCCTTGTCGTAGAGCTGCTTGAAAGCCCAGATGACCGACTCCATGTAAGTCACGTCTAGGGTCTTGTAGTCGTTTTCGAAATCTACCCAACGGGCCTGTCGGTTGACGTATTCTTGCCATTCGTCGGTGTAACGCAGCACAGAGGAGCGGCAGGTGTCATTGAACTTTTGGATGCCGATGCCGTCAGGGCCTTCAATCTCGGACTTATCTTCGATGCCCAGGATGCGTTCTGCCTCGAGTTCGGCGGGTAGGCCGTGTGTGTCCCAGCCAAAGCGACGCTCTACCCGCTTGCCCTTCATGGTCTGGTAGCGCGCGACGGAATCCTTTACGTACCCGGTCAGCAGGTGCCCGTAGTGGGGCAGACCATTGGCGAACGGGGGGCCATCGTAGAACACGAATTCGTTTGAGCCGCCCTCGCCCGCATCACGGTTGCGGATCGATTTGCGGAAAGTGTCGTCTTCTTTCCAATAGGCCAGGGTCTCCTCTTCCATCTGGGGGAAGTTAGGAGAGGAGGCGACTGCGCTATCACGGTGGCGTGGGTAGGCCCCTCGCTTTGCTTCTTGCGGATCCTTGCTCATGGTCTCCTTTTCCTCTGCTTCGAGGACGACATGAGCCGCGGTACCACCTCGGTTGCCACCTAAACCCTGCGTCAAGATGGCCACTCATTGCAGCTGTGTCGGGCTTACCCGCTGGGGTCTACTTAGTTACCCGTTCTTCCCAGTGCTCCCCGGTGATTGCCGGATCAATGCCCCTCCAGTGTAACTATGGCTCCAGTACTAGCAAAACCGTATTCGCCTTTTGGGAATTGTGGTGTTAGCCACCTACTTTTTGCGTGCGACGAGCGTATTTGTAGCTTGCGCGGTAGGTCTGATGATGACCGAATCGATATTTACGTGGACTGGGCGGGATAGACACCAGCAGATCAAATCCGCTACGTCCTCGGCAGACAGCGGATTGTCGACTCCTTCGTAGACCTTGTCGGCTGCCTCCTGCGAGCCAAGTCGGTTCAGGGAGAACTCTGCTGTCTTCACCATGCCGGGAGCGATCTCTATTAACCGCACATCTTCGCCCACCAGTTCTTGACGCAGCGTTAGCGGGATCATTCTTTCCGCATGCTTGGCGGCCACGTAACCGCCTCCACCAGGATAGGTATCGTGTGCGGCGGTGGAGGTAACGAAAACCAGGTCACCGCCCTCGCGCAAAGTGGGCAGAAACGCTTTGGTGACGTTTAGAGCAGTGGAGACGTTGCGAGAATACATTTCCTGCCAGTCCTCAACGGTGGTATCCGCGATCGGATCTTGGCCCACCGCGCCGCCGGCATTATTTACTACTACCCGCACGTCCGCGCCCAAGGACTGAGCCATTTTGTCCACTGCATCTTTGTCCTTTAGGTCGCACACATAGTATTCGCAGCCGGTTTCCTTGGCGAGCGCCTCCAGTTTGTTTTGCCTGCGAGCTACTGCCACCACAGACCAGTCACTTGCGGCCAGAGCTCTGACGGTTGCCGCCCCGATGCCGGATGAAGCTCCTGTTACAACTACTTTCCCGCCGCGCGGATTTGCATATCGATCCATATCTCTAATCTAACGCTGCTTTCCCTGGCTGGCTGGTTCAACGGCTTGGTAAATTGGAGGAAACTTAGGAGGACGAATGCTAACAGTAGGAATTTTGGGAACTGGCTCCATGGGCAGCGCCATTGCCCGTGGCGTCGCTGCAAACGGCAAGGAAAAATTTCGGCTATGTCTTTACGCGCGCCGGAAGGAATCGTCTGCTCCACTTGCCGAGGAACTAGGTGCGGAAGTCGCAACAGACCCGGATGATCTGGTAACCAAGAGCGATATTACGGTAATCGCTGTAAAGCCCTACCAAGTAAACGGCGTGCTCAGTAAACTTGCAGACCCCAAACAGACCATCATTGTTTCGGTTGCTGCAGGCCGTTCCCTTGCCACCTTGCAAGAAGACCTCCCCACCGATGCAGCCGGGCTAGTTCGCGTGATGCCCAACGTAAACGCCTCCCTTGGCAGGTCAATGTCCGGCCTCGCAGCCAGCGAAGGCACCTCCCCAGAAACCCTTGAGAAGGTAGTCCAGGTGTTTGATTGCTGCGGTAACACCGAGGTCATTTCTGAGGACCTCTTCCCGGCATTTGCTGCCATTGCCGGATGCCTGCCTGGATGGATTTTCCAACTGATCGATTCTTTTGCCCGGGCAGGACTAGCCCATGGCATTCCCAAAGCTCAGGCTGTACGCATTGTCGCCACCGCCATGGCAGGTACGGCTGAAAACGTGGAAGCCCAAGCAGCAAAAGGGGAACTCACTCCGACTGATCTGGTCGATACCGTCCTCTCCCCCGGCGGGACCACTGTCGCCGGACTCCTGGCAGCCGAGGCAGCTGGGCTATCTAACGCAGCAACTGCTGCGGTAAATGCGGCAGTGCAAAAGGACAACGAACTGTCTAGGGCAAAGTGAATCCTTTACGTAAACTCATTCGCCCAATTTACGCACCGACCGTAATCTTTGCGATTGGCTCGGGAGCCGTGGCACCACTTATCGTGCTTGCCGCTCTGCAGATCGGGTTCACGTCCTCGCACGCATCCACCGTGATGGCATATTACGGCGTGGTTGGCGTTATCGCGGCACCATTGGTAGGCCATGTCTTGCTTCATTCCACTGACAAGCGCGGCCTGATGGGAGCAACGGCGATAGCTGCTATCTCGTTGGCAATATGCCTTTTCTCGCTGTATTCGCCCGGCACGGTAGCAAAGGTCGGCTACGTAATCGGTCTGACCGGTATCGCAGTAGCGGCCTCTGTATGGGCGATCGCCCGGCAGTCCTATCTTGCCGACAACATTGATTCCCGCTACCGGGCAACTGCCCTTTCGATGCTGGGGGGCATGATGCGCTTGGGCGTCATGGCAGGTCCTGCCTTGGGCGCCGCCATGGTGGCTTGGGCCGGCATCCCGTCAGTGTTTTGGCTACACCTAATAACAGCGCTGATAGCAGGCGCTATGATCGCAATCTTCCTGGTGCCGGAGCCGGGACGGGCAAAAACCGCCCAAACTGCGGCAAAGGAGTTAAATCGGAAAATCCGGCGAAAAGCCGATTCAGTTTCCACTGCAATTGCGGCTTTTGCAGGAATGTCGATGCACATAGTAAGAGCGAATCGGAACGTGCTGATTCCACTGTGGGGAGCGCACATGGGGCTCTCCCCGACGCTGATCTCTGCTACTTTCGCTATCTCTGCTGCCCTCGATGTGGCCATGTTTTACCCCGCAGGTAGACTCCAAGACCGCTACGGCCGCTTGGTGGCTCTACTTCCCGCCTACCTGATCATGGGCAGTGGATTCTTAGGGCTGGTGCTAGTAGACGGCAAGATGGCGTTCCTGATATTTGCTTCTTTGGTTGGATTCGGCAACGGTTTCGGCTCGGGCATTGTCATGACTATGGGCGTAGACATGTCCCCGGACGTTTATCGCGAACGGTTCTTGGGGTGGTGGACCGCAATTACCCAGGCGGGTAGCGCCGCCGGCCCCCTATTCGTAGCAGTTCTTACCGACACGGTGGGGCTAGCCGGGGCAATGTGGGCCACTGTAGCAGTGGCAACAATAGCTGCCCTATGGGTGGGATCCCTATTCCCTCTTGCCTACGGGCGCCTAGGCCTCAACACGGCAGGCCGAGAGCTTACTTCGAGTTCGCTCGAATAAAGTCTTTTACCTTCTGCGCGTCATTCGGAAGAGCTTCGACCCGCCGCGGTCCGTCCATGATCCCCACGAAACGGGCCGGTACCTCTGGTTCATGCCCAGTAGCCTCTTCGATGGTATCGGCGAATTTTACGGGCAAAGCGGTCTCCAGGACCACCACGGGGCCACCGCAGCGATCGCGCAGCTGTTCGGCAACGTGCAATCCGTCGGCAGTATGAGGATCTATTTGCACGCCCTGCCTATCCCAATCGCGAATCTGCTCGATGCGATCAGCGTGGGTGGAGGATCCACTGATGAATCCGTAGTCTGCTACCTTCGCGAAAGCCGGCGAATCGGACAGGTCGAATAGTCCTTTTTCTGCCAGCTGCCGCCCAAATAGGTCCGCAGTTGCCTTTCCGTCGCGGTCCAACAGATCAAAAATAAAGCGTTCGAAATTCGAGGCTTTAGAAATGTCCATCGACGGGGAGGACGTTGCCAGCGTTTCGCTGGCAGGACGCACGCGATAGCGGCCTGTGCGGAAGAACTCCTCTAGTACATTGTTCTCGTTTGTAGCGACTATCAGCTTGTCGATTGGCAGCCCCATTTGCCTTGCAATATGGCCTGCACAGACGTCGCCGAAATTACCAGTGGGAACACTAAAAGAGACCTTGTCTCCGATCCGGTTAGCCACTCGTAGGTAGCAGCTGATGTAGTAAACCAGTTGTGCTAATAGTCGGGCCCAATTGATGGAGTTGACCGCACCAATCGAATAGGAGCGCCTGAACTCTAGGTCACCTGCGATCGTCTTAACGATGTCCTGGCAATCGTCGAACACCCCATCGATTGCCAAATTGTGGATGTTGGGATCGGTAAGAGAGAACATCTGTGCCTGTTGAAAAGGGCTCATCCTGCCCGCCGGCGTCAACATGAACACCTTGATGTTCTTCCTCGAAGCCATTGCGTACTCTGCCGAAGAGCCCGTGTCCCCCGAGGTAGCCCCCAGAATATTGAGGGACCTTGCCTTCTTCGCCAGTACCCACTCAAATAGTTCTCCGAGCAGCTGCATTGCCATATCTTTGAACGCTGCTGTGGGACCGTTAGAAAGGTGGGCCAGCCACAGCCCTTCCCGCAGCTGCGAGACTGGCACCATTAGAGGATCAGAGAATTTGTCATTGTCATAGGCCCTGGCACAGATCTGTTCCAGATCCTTAGGGCTTATGTCGTCGATGTACAGGCTAAGTACTTTCGCCGCGAGCGCGCTGTAGCCGTCCTCTTTCAGCAGGACCGCCCATTCTTCCAGCGTCTTCGCATCCAATTGGGGGTATTCCGCGGGCATGTAGAGGCCCCCGTCCGGAGCCAGCCCTTCGAGTAGGATCTGGGTAAAAGTACGCGGGGCGCCGCCACCTCGAGTAGATATGTATCGCACGAGCTCAGTCTACCTTGGCAGTGGCCTCCGCCGGATTATCTTTCCTCTGATTGAACGAGGCCTCGAAGGTGGCTCCCCCTAGTTCTGGCTCCTCTAGCAGGCGGAGTTTACCACCGTGGGCTTCCACTATGGCGTGGGCAATGGACAGTCCAAGCCCGGTGGATTCGCCCGGTTTACGCGCTGAATCGGCGCGGGCGAAGCGGTCAAATATCTTCTTTTTGTCCTCTTCGGCAATCCCCGGCCCATCGTCGCTTACCGTAACTATTGCGCGGCCATCTTGACTGCGTAGGGATACTCGCACCAGTGTGCCCTCAAGCGTGTGCTGGTATGCGTTAGCAGTAAGGTTTGCAAAGACCTGCCGGAGGCCAGCTTCGTTTCCAATTACTTCAATGTCTTCTGCGCCCTCGGCCAGATTCAAATCCCACTTGTGGCTAGGGGCGCTTACTGCCGCGTCAGCTACCGCATCCACAGCTAGTCCCGCGAGCGGTACAGGTTTTACTTCCACTTTCCTACCGGAGTCTATGCGGGCTAGCAGTAAAAGATCTTCTACCAAGGCTCGCATTCGTTCCGCTTCTGAAGCAATCCGCGATACTGCTTGGTTGGGGCTCTCCCCCAGATCTGTGCCCGCTAAAAGCTGGGCGTATCCTCCGACCGTAGCTAACGGGGTACGCAGTTCGTGGGAGGCATCTGCGACAAATTGTCTTAGCTTTTCTTCGCTGCGCGCTCGGGCTCCAAGAGAGCGTTCGACGTGATCAAGTGCTACGTTGAGCGCTTTTGCCATCTCGCCCGCCTCGGTTTCGGAGGCGGCTAAGGCTGCTGGGGCTCGCGTGTTGAGGACGGCCCCGGACAGATCCTGTCTGGTTACCTGCCGTGCGACCTTGGTAACGGTGCGAATGCCGGCTAGTTCGCGGCGAACCAGCACCCTTGCCAGCAACCAGGCCAATGCCAGCCCGCCGATACCGTAGAGGGCGGAAAGGCCACCAAAGAACACCAGCACATTGTCGACTCGCTCTAACGGCTCGCCCGCCAGTACCTGAATGCCCTTTCCGTCGGCTGAAGGCAGTTTCGCCTCGAGTACCCGGTAGTGTCCCAAGCCGCTAATCCAGGTAGAGGACGGCGTTTCTTGGGCCGCCTGCAGGAATTCTTCCGCCTGCGAATCACTAATCTGCACAATGGCCAGGTCCGAGTCGACCTTGCCAGCGAGCATTAGGCCGCCCTTGCGGATCAGATGCACCGACCCGCGCGATAGTCCGGGGTTCTGCAGCGAGTGCGACAGGGACCCCCCGGAGGGGTCGGCTTTCATCTCTGCCTGCCCTAGCGAAGAGCGCAGCGTGTCATCTACCTGCCCTACGAGCACCTGCCGCAGGGTAACTCCTGCCAGTCCTCCAACAAAGAGCAGCAGACATATGCCGACCAGCAACACTAGCGCTGGTAGGCGTAGCCCTAAGGAGCGGTATTTACGCTTCATCGGCAGCCGCAGGTTTCATAACGTAGCCCACCCCGCGCACGGTGTGGATCATAGGCGGACGACCGGCATCAATCTTTTTCCGAAGGTACGAAATGTACAGCTCTACCACGTTAGCTTTTCCGCCGAAATCAAAGTGCCACACGGCGTCCAAGATTTGTGCCTTAGAAACTACCTTTGAAGCGTTCTGCATCAAGTATTCACACAGGTCAAACTCTGTCTTCGTGAGTTCGATCAGGCTGCCTGCTCGCGCCAATTCGTGCCGATCTACATTCATCTGTAGATCGCCCACTGTAAGTACGGTCTCTTCTACCTGTGCTGCCAGGCCACCGGCTCGTCGCACCAACGCTTCAAGGCGGGCTTCGACCTCGTCTAGATTGAATGGTTTCGTCACGTAGTCATCGGCACCTGAGCGCAGTCCCTGCACCCGATCTTCGACGGCATCTAGCGCAGTCAGTAACAGGATTGGCAGATTCGGGAGGTCTCTGCGGATGCGTTCCATTGCTTCTAGTCCGTCCATCCCAGGCATCATTATGTCGAGGACGGCGGCGTCGGGATCCAGTTTGCGCGCTGCCTGCACTGCCCCGAAGCCGTCAGTAACGGCGTGGGTGCGCCACCCTCTGGATTGCAGGGCCTGTGAGAGGAGGTCAGCGAGCATAGGCTCATCGTCTGCAATGAGTACGAGCGGGGCACTTCCATCAGCATGTTGGGGTAGGTGTGGCATTGGCATCCTCTCTTTCCCTACAACTGTACCCATATGGATTGTGTGCCTGATTGGCTATACCTGTGTGCAAACTATGAACGATTAATCCCACACCTGCCATTGCCGCCCCCTTAGCTAGCCTCATCCGCTCCTGGTCGCGGTACACTAGACCGGACAAAGCCGAAGCGCGGAACACCCCCGCGCCCTAGCTATGGAGCGTATTTTGACAACTGAACTGAAGATGCTGGAAAGTCCGGCGGTTCCCAGCAAGGTGAGCCCGGACGGCCTAGAGGAAAAGTGGACAAGGGCTTGGGATGAAAACCATACCTATACCTTTGACGTAAACACCGACCGCAAGAAGGTATATTCGATCGACACCCCACCGCCGACCGTATCGGGGTCGCTGCACGTGGGCCACGTCTTCAGCTACACTCACACAGATTTGATGGCGCGTTACAAGCGCATGCAAGGCTATTCCGTCTTCTACCCGATGGGGTGGGACGACAATGGCCTGCCCACTGAACGTCGCGTGCAGAATTACTTCGGTGTCCGGTGCGACCCGTCTCTTCCGTATGATCCGGATTTTGTGCCGCCACACAATGGCACTGGCAAGTCCATCAAGATGCGCGACCAGGTACCCATCTCGCGCCGCAACTTCATCGAATTGTGCGTAAAGCTCACTATCGAGGACGAAAAGCAATTTGAGTCTCTATGGCGCCAGTTGGGCCTGTCCGTGGACTGGGCCCATACCTACCAGACCATAGGCAAGAAGGCACAGAAGGTAGCCCAGGCTGCCTTTATTCGGAACGTGAAGCGGGGGGAGGCTTACCAGTCCGAAGCTCCGGGACTGTGGGACGTAACCTTCAAGACCGCGGTGGCACAGGCTGAATTGGAAGCTCGCGACTACCCGGGTAGCTACCACGCCCTCGCTTTCCACCGCACCGATGCGGACGAGGACGTAGTTATCGAGACGACCCGCCCCGAACTGCTAGCTGCTTGCTGCGCCCTCATTGCCCATCCGGACGATGAACGTTACCAGCACCTGTTCGGCAAGACGGTAAAGAGCCCCGGTTTCGAGGTTGAAGTACCCGTGTTGGCCCACCCTGCCGCCGAAATGGACAAGGGCGCTGGCATCGCCATGTGCTGTACTTTCGGCGACCTAACCGACGTGCAGTGGTGGCGCGAACTGGATCTGCCTACTCGAAACATCCTGCGCAAGGATGGCCGTATCATTGCCCAGACCCCAGAGTGGATTACTTCTGATTTAGGCAAGAAGCTATACGAAGAGATGGCCGGCAAGACCACCTTCAGCGCCCGCAAGGCGGTAGTGGAAGCTCTGACTGCTTCCGGCGAAATGATCGGTGAGCCGAGGCCGACTCAGCGAATGACCAACTTCTTCGAGAAGGGCGACAAGCCTCTAGAAATCGTGATGAGTCGCCAGTGGTACATCCGCAACGGCGGCAAGGATTACACCCGCGAAGGTAAATCGCAGAACCTAAACGAAGAGCTGATCAGCCGCGGCAACGAACTGGTCTTCCACCCGCAGTTCATGCACGTCCGCTACGACAATTGGGTACGCGGCCTGAACACGGACTGGCTGGTCTCGCGCCAGCGCTTCTTCGGCGTACCTATCCCCCTGTGGTACAAGGTAGACCAGAATGGTGAAGTCGACTACGACGCGGTTTTGACTCCTAGCGAGGACGCCCTCCCGATCGATCCTTCTATTGATGTGCCCGAGGGCTACACCGAGGACCAGCGTGGCCAGGCGGGCGGATTCGTTGGCGAAGTGGACATTCTAGATACTTGGGCGACTTCTTCCCTGTCACCGCAGATTGCGGCTGGCTGGCTCACTGACCAGAAGCTCTTTGATGCGGTATACCCAATGGATCTGCGTCCGCAAGGCCAGGACATCATTCGTACTTGGCTCTTCTCCACCGTTGCTCGCGCTCACCTTGAATTTGACGCACTGCCCTTCTCGCACACCGCTATCTCGGGCTGGATCCTGGATCCGGACCACAAGAAGATGTCGAAGTCCAAGGGCAACGTGGTCACCCCTTCCGGTCTGCTCGAAAAACACGGCTCCGACGCGGTCCGCTACTGGGCTTCCTCGGCAAGGCTGGGTACTGACGCGGCCTTTGAAGAGGCGGAGATGAAGGTTGGCCGCCGGCTAGCTATGAAATTGTTGAACGCCTCGAAGTTCGCTCTTTCGATGGCTGGCGAGTCTATTGATCTGGACCCGGCAAAGGTAACCTTGCCGGCTGACCAGGCAGTAATTGCCAAGCTGGTCGAGGTAATCGACAAGGCTACTGCTGCCTTCGAAGACTACGACCACACCCGCGCTCTGGAACAGGCAGAGTCCTTCTTCTGGTCCTTCTGCGACAACTATCTAGAGCTGGTCAAGGACCGCGCGAATAACTTCGAGGGTACCTACAGCGAAGCAGATGTGGCCTCCGCCCGCTGCGCGCTAGCGATCGTAGTGGACAATGTAACCCGCTTGCTGGCGCCGTTCCTGCCCTACGCTGCCGAGGAAGTTTGGTCCTGGTACCGCGCCGGTTCGGTGCACACTTCGCCTTGGCCGGACGGGGCTGATCTTCGCGAGGGCGGCGGCAACACGGCTCTGCTCGATGCGGCAGGCCAGGCTATGGCGGCGTTGCGCAAAGTCAAGTCCGAGGCGAAGGTCTCGCAGCGTACTCCTTACTTGCACGTGTCTTTGTTGGTACCCGAACAGATGGTGCCGGCAATCCAGGAAGTCCGCCCAGATATTGAGGCCTCGGCTAAGGTAGAGGGTGAACTGACTATCTTGCCAGCCGATCAGGAAACTGTTACCACTGGCGAATTTGAGCTTGGCGAACCTCCTGCCAAGCGGAACAGGAAGTAACTCCATGAGTGATCCGTTCCAACCAGAAGAAGAGGAAGTGGCCCCGATCCCCTTGACCGACGTGGTTGAGTGGACTGGCCCAACCCTGGCCAAGGTGGAACCGCACCAGACTGTCCCGTGGATCTTGCGCGATAGGGCTGAAAGGGCACCGCACCAGACACTGATTGACCGAAAGTCGCAGTTGGGTGGTTCTTGGATCCACTTGAGCGCAGCCGAGTTCCTTACCGAGGTTAACTCTGTGGCTGCCGGCCTTATCGGCCTCGGTCTAAAGCCCGGCGATCGCATGGCGATTATGGCGCACACCAGCTACGAGTGGACTCTGTTGGACTTTGCCGCGCAGAGCGCCGGCCTTGTTCTGGTTCCGATCTACGAAACGGACTCGGCAGAACAGATTGCCTGGATTCTAGAGGACGCAGATCCGACCCTCGTCGTCACTGAGACGATGGTGCTGAAGCGCCTGGTAATGTCCGTGCAGGACAAGGGCAAGTCGCTAAAGAAGATTCTGTCCCTGGACGACTCTGCCATCATTCAGATTCTGGAGGTAGGCAGGTCTGTTCTTCCTGAAGAAGTCGACCAGCGAGTTGCGGAACTATCTACCGACGACCTTTCGTCTATCGTGTACACCTCGGGAACGTCTGGCCGGCCCAAGGGAGTCGAGCTGACTCACGGGAATTTCACTCACCTGGCGCTAAACGGGATGAAGTGGATGCACGAGATCGCAGCTCCCAAGTCTTCCAGGCTGTTGCTGTTCTTGCCGCTAGCTCACGTGTATGCAAGATTCCTGCAGATGTTCCAAATCGCGGGTAACGGCGTGCTCGGCCACACTCCGAACACCGCTAACCTCCTTGGTGACCTAGCCTCCTTTAGGCCTAGTTACATCCTGGCAGTGCCCCGCGTCCTCGAGAAGATCTACAATGCCGCCGAGGCAAAGGCTGATTCCCACAGGATCACTCGGCGCCTGTTTGCTGCGGCAGCCAAGACGGCAATTGAATACTCTGAAGCCCTTGACACTGAGGCGGGCCCGTCACGTTCGTTGAAAGCGCGGCGCGAGTTCTACGACAAGCTGGTGTTTCACAACATCACCAAGCTGTTGGGACCGAACGCGAAGTATGTCATCTCTGGGGGCGCTCCCCTTGGCCGCCGCCTGGGCCACTTCTTCCGAGGGCTGGGCGTTACCATTCTCGAGGGCTACGGTCTTACCGAGACTAATGCTCCCCTGGCAGTAAATACTCCGCGGCTCACCAAGATCGGCACCGTTGGTCCGCCGATTGCCACGGTTAAGGTCCGGATTGCTGACGACGGCGAAGTGCTGGTAAAGGGCCCTTCCGTTTTCCGGGCTTACCACAATGCCCCTGAACGGACCAAGGATGCTTTCACCGAGGACGGCTACTTCCGCACCGGCGATCTTGGTTCCTTGGACATGGACGGTTACCTGTCCATTACGGGACGCGAAAAAGAAATCATCGTTACTGCTGGCGGCAAGAACGTTGTCCCAGCAACGCTCGAAGATTCCCTTCGCGGTCACCCTCTGATCAGCCAGATTATGGTGGTAGGCGATCAGAAACCGTTCATCTCAGCTCTGGTGACACTCGATACCGAGATGCTACCCAAGTGGCTGAAGAACCGAAATTTGCCCAACATGGACGTTACGGATGCTGCCCGTCACCCCGAAGTGCTGGCAGCACTAGACCGGGCCATTGCCAGGGCAAACAAGCAGGTTTCTAGGGCAGAGTCCATTCGCAAGATCAAGGTCCTGCTAACCGACTTTACTGTTGAAAACGGTCTACTTACTCCCTCGTTGAAGGTGAAGCGCTCAGCAGTCCTGCATCGTCACGCCGATGAGGTAGCCGAGATCTATTCGACCAAGAAGTAGCAGACATAAATTTGTGGGGGGAGCATTTTTGCTCCCCCCACAATTGTTTAAGCCTTCTTTGACTCCTGGCGAATGCGGACGTGGTGGTGGATTACCTCGTCAACAATGAAGCGAAGGAATTTCTTCTCAAAAGCAGGATCCAGCCCGGATTCAGCCGCTAGCTCTTGCAATCTAGCTACCTGCCGCCGCTCCCGATCCGGATCCGCCGGAGGCAAATCAAGCCTAGCTTTTAGGTGCCCTACTTTTTCGGTGCAACGGAATCGTTCAGCAAGAATGTGCACAAGCGCGGCATCAATGTTGTCGATGGTTGCTCGCAGCTGAACTAGTTCTTCAGGAAGGTCACTCCCCTCCTGCAAAGTCTGATCTGCACTCACTACGCGCTCCGTTCTGCCCGCCGCTGTGAGGGATCCTCCCTAACTAGCCTCGCGGTTGCTCCTTCGGTGATCACCTCTGGGGTGATAACCACTTCTGTGACTGTGGGATCAGACGGTACTTCAAACATGGTGGTTTTCAAAACTGATTCCATGATCGAAGACAGCCCCCGCGCGCCAGTGCCCTGCGCAGATGCCAGCTTGGCAATCTCGCGCAGTGCCTCTTCCGTGAAGGTAAGCTTCACGTCGTCTAGCTCAAACAAACTTACGTACTGCTTCACCAGGGCGTTCTTGGGTTCGGTAAGCACCCGCATCAACGCTTCCTCGTCTAGAGCAGAAACAGTGGTGAGGACGGGAAGACGCCCGACGAATTCTGGAATCATCCCAAATTTGTGTAGATCTTCGGTAGTGACCTGAGCATAAAGATCCCCGTGCTCAGACTTAGATTTCAGATCCGACCCAAAGCCGGTGCGGCGCCGCCCCAGCCTCTCTTGGACAATATCCTCGATACCAGCGAATGCTCCGGCGGCAATGAATAGGATGCCCGAAGTATCTATCTCGATAAACTCCTGGTGGGGGTGCTTTCTTCCTCCCTGAGGCGGTACGGAAGCAACCGTCCCCTCAATAATCTTGAGCAGGGCCTGTTGTACGCCCTCGCCCGAGACATCGCGCGTAATAGAAGCGTTCTCGCCTTTACGCCCGATCTTGTCGATCTCGTCAATATAGATGATGCCGCGCTCGGCGCGCTTTACGTCCCCATCTGCCGCCTGGATTAGTTTCAGCAGAATATTCTCGACATCCTCGCCTACATACCCGGCCTCGGTAAGAGCTGTCGCATCGACAATCACGAACGGCACTCGCATCATCCGGGCCAAAGAACGCGCCAGGTGGGTCTTGCCAGTGCCTGTTGGCCCCAGCATCAAGATGTTGGACTTGGTCATGTCCAGATCGATCTCTTTGCCCCCGTCGCGGGCGCGGACCCTCTTGTAGTGGTTGTATACGGCCACCGCGAGTGATCTCTTAGCACTCTCCTGGCCGATTACGTACTGGTTCAGGAAGTCATAGATTTCGATGGGCTTGGGGATTCGGTTGAGGTCCTGGGTATCAGAATGGCCCAATTCCTCTTCAATTATCTCGACACACAGCTGAATACACTCGTTGCAAATGTAAACCCCAGGCCCAGCAATGAGCTTACGAACCTGCTTCTGAGACTTGCCACAAAAAGAGCACTTCAGAAGATCAACGCTTTCAGCAGATGTGGCCACGTTTTCCCCTCCCCGATCGTCACCTTCTACCCTACGCAAAAAAGCGGGTGAAGCGCGATATGCCACGCACTTCACCCGCCAATTAGAGCAATGACTTAGGCCTCTAGTCGCTTGATCTTGCGCGACTGCAGCACCTGGTCGATCAGACCGTATTCCTTAGCTTCTTCTGCCGTTAAGATCTTGTCACGCTGCGTATCAGCATGAATCTGTTCGGCAGTGCGCTTGGAGTGGCGAGCAAGCGTGTTGTCCATCCACTCGCGCATCCGGTCGATCTCGTTTGCCTGCACCTCAATGTCCGAGGCCTGAGCGTAACCACCCTGGCCGGCGAGCGCAGGCTGGTGAATAAGTACGCGGGCGTTCGGTAGAGCCAGGCGGCGGCCCGGACTACCAGCTGCAAGCAGGACGGATGCGGCGGAGGCGGCCTGCCCCAGGCACACTGTCTGGATTTCAGGTTTGATGTACTGCATGGTGTCGTAGATGGCTGTCATTGCAGTAAAGGACCCACCAGGGCTGTTGATGTACATCGTGATAAGAGAATCCGGATCCTGCGATTCCAGCACTAGCAGCTGCGCCATCACATCGTCAGCGGAGGCGTCATCTACCTGAACGCCCAAGAAAATGATCCGATCCTCAAATAGCTTAGTGTAGGGATCCGAACGCTTGAACCCGTAGGCGGTGCGCTCTTCAAACTGAGGCATCACGTAGCGTGCCTGCGGCAGCGAGGCTGCAAAACCCATATTGTTCATCTTTGCCTCCTACTTGTTAGTTCCAGCGTTGATAGCAGAGGCATGCTCGACCACGTGGTCAACAAAACCGTATTCCAGTGCCTCCTGAGCTGTAAACCACTTGTCGCGATCCGAATCGACTTCAATCTGCTCAAGCGATTTGCCAGTACGGTCAGCAGTAATTTGCGCAAGCGTCTTCTTCATCTGCAAGATCAGATCCGCATTGATACGAATATCCGCAGCCGTTCCTCCGATACCGCCGGAAGGCTGGTGCATCATTACGCGAGCGTGCGGGGTGATGTAGCGTTTTCCGGGAGCCCCCGCAGTCAGGAGCAGCTGCCCCATAGAGGCCGCCAGGCCTACCGCGACAGTTGCCACGTCAGGCTGCACCAGCTGCATGGTGTCGTAAATAGCCATCCCACCGGTGACCGAGCCACCCGGGCTGTTGATGTAGAGGAAAATATCGGCTTCCGGATCCTCGGCTGCCAAAAGCAGCATCTTCGCGCAGATCTCGTTAGCGTTTTCGTCTTCCACGGCGGAACCGAGCCAAATAATGCGCTCTTTTAGCAGACGCTCAAACACAGCGCTTCCGGGAGCGCCCGGTGCCGGCTGTTCTGCAGCTACTGGATTTGTCACTACGTCCTCCAAGGTCTTTTTCATTGCTAGGTAATACGGTACCTACTTCCCGCGAATATACCTGCACTAAATACCGTCTTTTCGCTATGGGCACAGGAAGCGGGTATAGGAAAAGTGGGGGCCAAAGCCCCCACTTTTCATCTACAAGACTTACTTGTCTTCTTCACCCTTGTCTTCTTCTTCTGCGGCTTCTTCTGCAGCGGCCTCGGCGGCAGCTTCAGCAGTAGCCTTTGCTTCCTCTTCAGCCGGATCCTTGGTGAACTCGGACAGATCTACAGCGTTGCCGTCCTCGTCTTCGACCTCGACCTCGCGGAGCACCTTGACAAGTGCCTTGTTGCGGGCCATGTCGCCGGCCATCGCCGACATCTGCTGCTGTGCGTTCTCTCCACCGAGCAGCTGAGAGGGATCAATGCCGTAAGCCTGGGCAGTCTGGAAGATGAACTCCAACAGCTCCTGCTGAGAAACCTGCACCTGCTTCTCGGCGACTAGCTTGTCGAGCAGCAGCTGGTCCTTCAGCGAAGCCTCGATTGCCTTCTTAGCCTCTTCCTTTTCCTCATCCGAAGCGGACTCGTCTACGCGGGCCTCAATCTCGGACTTCAGGATGTCCTCGGGCAGCGGCACCTCAGTGTTGTCGCGCAGGTGCTCCAGGACACGATCGCGGGCCTGGACAGCCTGCTCGCCAGCCTTGCCCTGCTCGACATTCTTGCGCAGGTCGGCGCGCAGCTCTCCGATGGTGTCAAACTCAGAAGCCATCTGAGCAAAGTCGTCATCAGCTTCCGGCAGCTCCCGGACCTTCACGGAGCGCAGCTTCAGGTGCACCTTGCCAGCTTCGCCCTCGTGGTCGCCACCGCGCATGGTGGTGTCAAAATCGGTCTCCTCGCCGGCAGACATGCCCTCAAGGGCCTCGTCCATCCCCTCCATCATGGAGCCGGAACCGACCTCGTAGGAAACGCCAGAAACCGAATCGATTTCCTCGCCCTCGACCGAAGCGTTCATGTCGATAGAAACGAAGTCGCCCTTCTGGGCCGCACGCTCAACACCCTTCAGGGAGCCGAAGCGAGTGCGTAGCTGATCCAGCTCTGCCTCCACGTCGTCATCAGAGACCGAAACGTTGTCGACCTTGATCTTCAGGCCGTCGGTAGAAGCAATCTCGAACTCGGGCATGATCTCGACTTCGGCGGTGAATACCAGCTTCTGATCTTCGCCCTTGCCAGTCGGAATATCAGTTACCTCGATGGCAGGCTGAGCCAACGGCTGCACCTTTGCCTCGGCCAGAGCCTGGCTGTAGAAATCAGACATCTTCGAGTTGATCGCCTGCTCGACGACATAGGCGCGACCAATGCGACGATCAATAATCTGCGGAGGCACATGTCCCTTACGGAAGCCAGGAACGTTGACCTGCTGGCCAACCTCCTTGTATGCCTTATCCATTGCGGGCTGTAGCTCTTCAGCTGAAACCTCTACGGTCAGCTTGACCTTGGTCTTCGCAAGGTTTTCAACAGTGGTCTTCACAGTTTCGAACTCCAAATGTATCTACGTTATTCCGGCTAAAGTGCCAATCCCTCTGATACTAAAGCAAAACCCCACCTATAAGGAAACGCGCGGGCAAAGCTGTGAGCTGTTACGCCTTTTAAAACTCACTGCCAACAACCAAAACGCTCGTTTTAGGCGAGTCTACGGATATGGACAAAATTTGCCTACGCAACCTTCACTCGTTAGCATGGTCGGCATGGCTAAGAACACTAACGCGGTACAGTCCGCCACTATGGCTATGGATACCTGTATGTGTATGTGCATGTGCCACATGTGTCGCTAGTCGATTTTTCCTAGCGCTTCAATAGGCGCCCCGAGCGCCAATTCTCTTTTCCTTCCTGCTGGAGCAGTATATCCAGTCACTCCCCCTACGCTGAGTGGATTCAACATGTCTAAACGCAATACCCCTCTATCCATTGCTACCCGCGTCGTAAACGACTTCTCTGCAGCGCGGCCCCATGATCAGTATCAAGCAGTAGTACCACCCATTTATCTCGCCTCCACCTTTGCTCAACATGCCGACGGGACCCCAGCGGCCTACGGTTATCAGCGCAGCGGCAATCCCACCCGCGGTGCCGTCGAATCAGCGGTAGCTTACGTCGAGGGCGCCGAACACGCCCTCGCTTTCGCTACGGGAATGGCTGCAAGCGCAACTATTTTCTCTTCCCTAAAGGCAGGCGACCGGGTACTGCTAACCTCCTCCGTTTACGGCGGCACTTTCCTGTTTGCAGAGAAGTTCTTCGAGGCACGAGCCATCGAATATCAGTTCGTGCCCGACTTCAACGCGATAACTGAAATCCCTTCTGACACCGCCCTTATCTTCGTCGAATCGCCCACCAACCCCACTTTGCGAGTCACCGACATTGCGCACGTAGCCGGCCTGGCGAAGCAAAGCGGCGCGAGGGTAGTAGTCGACAACACCTTCTCTACCTCCTACCTGCAAGACCCACTCGCACTCGGGGCAGATGCGGTCGTTTACTCGGGAACAAAGTACCTGGGAGGGCACTCTGACGTCCTGGCAGGCTTCATCCTCACCAATGATGAGGAATGGTATGCGAGCTTGAAGATTGCCTCAAAAGCACTGGGCAATCCCCTTTCTCCTTTCGACTCCTACTCCATCCTGCGCGGCCTAAAGACTCTAGTTATCAGGATGGACCGCCAACAGCAGAACGCCCTCGAACTACGAAAAGCACTAGAAGAGCACCCCGCAGTCGAGCGCGTCCTTACACCCGGGTGGTATTCAGAAAAAGAGGCTCAAATCCACGCTCGCCAATCGCATGGCGACGGCGCCCTCTTCTCATTTGAGCTGAAGAAAGGCATCGATTTTCACACCTTCGCCTCCCACCTCAACATCATTCGCTTTGCCGTATCGCTGGGCTCGGTAGAAACCCTAATTTGCCACCCGGCCACCATGATCCACGAAGACCTGACCCCCGAAGAACGAGAAAAGGCAGGCATCTCGGATCAACTGCTCCGCCTCGCTGTAGGAATTGAGGACGTGGCAGACCTGCGCGCCGATCTACTTGGAGCGCTTTCTTATGTAACCCCACTAAATAACGAGGAATAATGAAAAAGACACTACGTTTCATTGCCGCCAGCACAATCGCAGCACTTGCACTAGTAGGCTGCTCTAGCTCCGCCTCGGATTCCGCTAAGAAAATAGAGTCTGAAGGCAAAATCCGGGTCGGTATTGAAGGCACCTTCGTCCCCTACGGCTACCATGATCCTTCGGGCAAGCTAGTGGGCTTTGAGGTAGAAATTGCCAAGCAGATCGCCAAATACATGGGAGTGAAACCCGAGTTCATTGAAACTAAGTGGGATTCGCTCATTGCAGGCCTGGACACCAATAAGTACGACATCGTAATCAACAACATCAACCCGACCGAAGAACGCAAGCAGAAGTATGACTTCACCAAGCCATATGCTCTTTCTCGTCCGCAGATCCTGACCAAGGAAGACTCGGACATCAATTCGCTTGCGGACATCAAGGGCAAGAAGTGCGCCCAAACTCCCTCTTCGGACTATGGTCAGACTGCCGCCAAGGCGGGCGCAAATGTAGTTCCCTCCCAGGGCTTTTCCGAATCGACCCAGTTGATTGCCAACGGTCAGGCTGACTGCACGGTCAACGACGTGGTCACGGTAGCTGCCTTCTTGAAGAAGAACTCCCAGAAGGGTTTCCGCGCCGTGGACGTTCCCGACGCGGAACCAGTAAAGATCGCGATCATGCTCCCGAAGCATCAGGAGGAGCTAAAGAAGAAGCTCAATGCCTCCATCTCTAAGGGACAAGATAACGGAGCATTCTCGTTGATCTTCATCCAGCAAATCGGCGAAGATATCTCCCCCAAGTAAGGACTCTAATGCATACAATCACGCTTTGGATCGAGGCCTTTCCGCAGTTGCTTGCGGCAACCGCCAAGGTCACTATCCCCCTATCGCTCGTTTCGTTCGTAATCGCGCTGTTGCTAGGTATCGCGACCGCCCAGCTGAGGCTGTCTAAACTGGCCGCGGCCCGGTCCATTGCGTGGTTGTATGTATGGATTTTCAGGGGGACTCCCGTCCTCGTCCAACTATTTATCGTCTTCTACGGCCTCCCAAAACTAGGCGTCTCCTTCTCTCCATGGACCGCCGCAATCGTTACTTTCTCGCTTAACTCGGGTGCCTACATTGCCGAGGGCGTGCGCGGGGCGCAACTGTCCATCCCCGCCGGCCAATGGGAAGCTGCCTCAACGCTGCGGCTAAGTCATTGGCAAACACTGCGCCACGTCATTGGGCCGCAGATCTGGCGCATTGCCTTGCCCCCACTCGGAAATGAATTTGTGAACCTAGTAAAGTCCACCTCGCTTGCCTCGGTAATCACGATCTCCGATGTGTTCCAGGTAGGCCAGCAGATCACCGCCCGCACCTACGAACCGCTCATTCTTTACACCGAGGTAGCAGCCATCTATTTAGTCATTTGCACGGGCCTTACATGGCTGCAGGGCTACTTAGAAAAGAAAACTTCAAAGTATGTGGTAACCAATGATTAGCATCAAAGACCTCTCAAAATCCTTCCCCGGCAAAGCGCATGCCCTAGATGGGGTTTCCGCTTCTTTCGCCCCCGGAAAAACGACAGTGATTGTTGGCCCTTCCGGATCGGGTAAATCAACTCTTCTGCGCACGCTCAACCTGCTCGAAATACCAGATGAAGGCCATCTACAGGTGGAAGACGCCGAGTTGGCTTTCCCCACGAAGGTCAGCCGCGCAGCCAAAGAGAACCTCCGCCAGCACTCGGCCATGGTCTTCCAGGGCTACCACCTGTTCCCCCACCTAACAGTTAGGCAGAATGTCGAGCTAGCTCCGAAAGTTTTGAAACGAAAGGGCCCTCTCGACACAGAACGGCTGCTCCAAGATGTAGGCATGGCCGAAAAGGCCGACTCTTATCCCGCTGCCCTTTCTGGCGGGCAGGCACAGCGCGCCGCTATCGCAAGGGCAATGGCGCTAGAACCAAAGTACCTTTTTTGCGACGAGCCAACCTCCGCCCTCGACCCGGAACTAGCCGCCGAGGTATCGAAAGTGTTGACCAAACTCGCTGCCCGCGGCCAAGGATTAGTAGTGGTCACGCACGACATGTCTTTTGCCCGCAGGGTTGCCGATGCGGTGCTGTTACTTATAGATGGAAAGATATATTTCGACGGAACGCCCCAGGAATTCTTCAATTCCACGGACGAACGAATCGTACAGTTCCTGTCGGTATTCGAGGGCTAACGCTCGTCGCGCACGCCGAACCACCCTCTGGCGCTGCGCCGAGCCCTCTCGGTCAACTTGCTGAACGGGTAGACTTCCCCACCGGCATCTTTGACTGCCGTCTCGAGCTTGTCGCGCAAAAGCCACACGAGGGCGGGATCGCACCCCGGAGCCAAGGACAAAGTCTGGCGGGTAGTGGCCACGTCCAACCCGGCGCGGTCAGCAAGGCCTTCTACGCCGAGTCCACTACGTTTTAGATTCTCTGCTAGTTCGGCGGCGGTATTGGCGGTTTCCTGACGATCCAGCATAAAAATCCCAACTACTTTGAATCAGACCTGGTTAGTCTACCCCTGTCAATCTTGTATATCGACTGGGCCCAGTTCAACGCCTCTAGATCGTGTGTCACCATGAGCACCGCATGTTTTTGCTCGGCCTCTTCTGCCAGTAGATTCATGACCAGTTCTGTGCTTTCAGAATCCAGATCCCCAGTGGGCTCATCGGTAATAATCAGCTCCGGCTCGTTCACTAGGGCCCGGGCAATAGACACCCGTCGCAATTCCCCACCAGAGAGCTCGCTGGGCATCGCTAAAGTCAAGTCCGCTATCCCGAGCTTCTTCATCAGCTCCAATGCTCTAGGTAGCACTTCGTCCTCATCCTTGTCTGCCATAGCGGCAGGCAACAGCACGTTTTGCAAAATAGTCAGAGACGGCAGCAGGGAAGACTGCTGGGTGACATAGCCGACCGTCTTATTGCGCAGATGAGAGATTTCGCGGTCAGTTAGCTCTGCCAGATCTTTCCCGCAGATGTGCACGGTTCCAGTATCGGGTTCCAAAATACCCGTGAGCAGGTTTAGCAAGGTAGTTTTGCCGTTGCCGGAGCGGCCGACGATAGCTACGAATTCGCCCTCGTCAATAGTTAGATCTACTTTGTCTACTGCCGCAAACGGCTTGCCACGGCGCACAAAAGAACGGCTAAGTGCCTTAGCTTCTAGAATCATGCCTACTCCCCTGCCCTAAAGGTCAGATAAGTTTCCTTAGAAAGGACTTTTCGCGTGGCCAATGCGGCCGCAATAACGGCGGTAAGAGTCGAGAATATTAGGCAAGCCAGCGCCAAGCAAATTCCCGTTGCCCATCCGGTGGGCAAATATGGCAATTGCATATTTGACTGAATGAGTCCCGCGAAGGGGTACATGATTAGTGCCCCTAGGAATACGCCCACGGCGCCGCCGCTAGCTCCTAACATGGCAGCTTCCGTCATTAGCAGCTTCACCAGTTCGGCTTTTCTGGCTCCCAGGATTCGCAGGGTCGCTAGTTCTCTCTTGCGCTCGTTGGCGGTGGCCGCGAACACCGCGACCAAAACGATAATTCCGGTCACCCAAAATAGTCCTAGGAAACCGAACATGTAATTAGTAGTAGATCCCAGGGTGGCCTTCATCTTTGAGGTCAGCCCCGCAGGAGTTACTGCGCCCACCTCACGCATATCGCCCATGGCATTGATGTAGGCGGCTACGTCCTCCGCTTGGTAGCCCTTCTCTACTTCAACCAACACATTCGACACAGCCTTGTCGACGCCCGCCACAGCGGGACGGCCAACGGCTTTCGAATAGCTGATCACCATCTTCGTGGTATTCGGATTGATAAATACGGAGTTGTCAAAGCTCGTGCCGGTGGGGGCCAGATGGGCTGCCACGGGGAACTGGTGATTGAACAGCTTAATATTGCCGTTCTCCGCAGGGACGATGTTGGCGCCCGCGATTACTTGCCCGTCTTGCAGCTTGTCGGAATATTGGGAACGAATCCACGGCGCAATAACGAAGTCTGTTTTAGGGTCAAATCCAATGATCTGAAGCTGGGTGGCGCAGCATGGCGCCTTCAGCGAAGAAATGTAGGTTTGCGTGGTTACGTTCTTTACCCCCGCCACTTTCTTCACGGAGGGCGTCGGGTCCTTCTTGAAATAGAAGGTTCCGGGATTGCCCTTCGTGAAGATCCCAGCGGCTTCCTTTTCTGCACCCTTGGGGACGACCATGATGTCGGCTCCCATTCGCGCCTTCACGCTGGACAGCCCTGCCTTCATCGAAAGTGCTGCCAGAGATCCGCCAAAGAAGACGAAGGAAAGGACTGCTACGACGACGATCAGTCCGACTGTGCGACCGGGCTTCGCCGATAGATTCTTCTTGGGTAGCTTTCCTAAAGTGACGAGGTTTGTAGACATTACTACTTAGTTTCAGCTCCGTTGCGTAGATCGAGGTATGCCACTACTGCGCTGATAACGATAGCTAGTACGCTCAGAACCAGTAGCGTCGGGCGGGTAAGTGAGTGACAGTGCATCATAGCCATACCACAAACGCCAATCAGCTTGGTGACAATGGCAATTTCGAGCGCCGCCACGAGGACGACTGCAATGGATAGGCCTGCGCGTACCTTTGGCGCAACGAAGAGTGTAATCAGGCCGAGCAGGGCTATCACAACGCCAATGCCGAGGGAGGCCTGAGCAGTCCAGTGGCAGGGCATGTAGTCGCCCGGCTCACCCATGCACACAGGTGCGAAGGTGAAAGGAGCAACAGCAATCAAGATACCTAGAGCTAATGGGGAGATAGCTCCGATTAGTTTAGTTTTCATCGCTTCTCTTTCGAAGGCTATTTGGACAGCAAAATTGTGTCCCACCCAACCCGATAAAGCAAGGTTAGCCTTACCTTTTTCATATTTTCGTCGTGAAGGTCACACGGCGTAGCGAAAACAGGCATGACTTGCGCGAATGCACTTTCGCGTGCTTTTGAGTGTTTTTTCTGCCGGACTGTTAGCGATGGATTTGTGCTTACGGCTAGAGCCGGCTTTTATTTAGTGGAGCGAGTGACGGGAATCGAACCCGCGTCATCAGCTTGGAAGGCTGAGGTTTTACCATTAAACTACACTCGCGTGTTCGCCATCTGGCGACTGGATCAGTGTAGCGTACTGTTTTCAGTTTTCCTAATCGAAGTTAATTTTCCTATTCCTCTTCGGTGGGGTATATTGTACGAGCCGCGGGGTGTGGCGCAGCTTGGTAGCGCGCTTGCTTTGGGAGCAAGATGTCGCAGGTTCAAATCCTGTCACCCCGACGAACGAGGCCGAAAAAGGGCGAGAACGGGAGTTCTCGTCTTTTTTTGTGCCGAGTGAGGAAGGGGTCGTAGGGAACGTGGTGACCGAATACCCCGACGAACGAGGCCGAAAAAGGGCGAGAACGGGAGTTCTCGTCTTTTTTTGTGCCGAGTGAGGAAGGGGTCGTAGGGAACGTGGTGACCGAATACCCCGACGAACGAGGCCGAAAAAGGGCGAGAGCGGGAGTTCTCGTCTTTTTTTGTGCCGAGTGAGGAAGGGCGGGACTGCCCCGCGAGGCTGATAAAAAAATCCCCGCACCGAGGTGCGGGGATTGCAGTTATGAAACCGACTAGGCGTCGATCTCGTTAGCCGGCTCAAAAAGACCTAGCTTTGCTGCTTTGGCTAGACGACGAGGCATTACAACGTCGCGGCCACCTGCGCGAACAGACTGCAGATCAGTCAGCTTAGCCTTCCAAGTCGACCGGCGCGTACGAGTATTTGCGCGGGACATCTTCCGCTTCGGTACTGCCATTTGGCCGCTCCTTCCAGGGCTCGTGCACTTTTGGCACGACTTAACTTTCGAGGGGTAGCCTGCGGCCACCACTTAGACAACTCATATACCCTAACATTTGTGCCGGCTAAACCGGAATACGCGCCCTTTGCAATAGGTCACATTTGTGCAGTTTCATAGCGGAATTTCAACAGTTTTTGTGGCTTGGTAGCTTGTTTGCCCCGCTCCCCTAGTGAGCGCTTCTACTTCTTCTTCGAGTTTTTTGACTTCATTTTCACTTATTGGCAGGTGCATTGTTGCGAGTCTTGAACCGTAGGTGACTTCACTTATTTGCCATCCCGCGCCGCGCAGGGCCGCTTCTACTTTCCCTGCCACCGCATGTTCTACTCCCACGTTCCATATTTGGCGTTCCTCTAGGCGCACTAGTTTTGCCCGTTTCACTGCTTCGACTACGGAGTCGGTGTACGCCCGCACCAGCCCACCGGTGCCCAGTTTGATTCCACCGAAATACCTGGACACTATCGCTACTACATCTATTAGTTCTCGGCCGCGGAGGGCTTCAAGCATTGGAGCACCGGCGGTGCCCGAGGGTTCTCCGTCGTCGCTGGAGCGTTCGATGGGGAGGCGGCCGTCCGCCCTCACAATGAACGCGGTGCAGTGATGGCGAGCATCGGAATACTCTTTGCGCACGCCCTCGATGGCTTTGCGCGCGCCTTCTTCGTCCCTAACTCGCACCATGGTGGTAATGAATTGGGATCGCTTGATCTCTATTTCATTGCGGACGGGAGAGACTCGTAGAGTTTTCACCAAATTGCTCCTTTCTGACCCCCTAGCAGTTGCATTTCTAATAGCAAGATAGTTTGCGCCAGTTGTCTACAACCGCTAAGTTTATCTTGGACCTTGTAAGTACGAGCAGCAGGAGGGGCTATGAACGTCATCGTTGTCGCTACCATCGCCACCAGCTGCTGCCAGTGTATCTAGGGTGCCCGAATAAGGTTTGCCTATTTCGGTCCACCCATTTTTACCCATTTTCTGAATTCACTTACACACCTATTTTTACAAGGATATTTATATGACCATCGCAGCTAACGTTTCTGAACTGGTAGGCAAGACTCCGCTAGTAAAGCTCAATAAGATCGCGAAAGACATTCCCGCCGAGGTCGTCGCAAAGGTCGAGGCCTTCAACCCTGCGTCCTCGGTCAAGGATCGCATTGCGGTAGCAATTATTGATGCCGCCGAGGCTTCCGGAGAACTGCCCGCAGGCGGCACCATCGTGGAATCCACTTCGGGTAACACCGGCGTCGCACTGGCAATGGTCGGCGCTGCCCGCGGCTACAACGTTGTTGTAACCATGCCGGAATCCATGTCGAAGGAGCGTCGCATCTTGATGCGCGCTTTCGGCGCCGAACTGGTGCTGACTCCCGCTTCTGAGGGCATGCAGGGAACCGTAGATGCAGCAAAGAAGATTGTTGAGGAGCGCCGCGGAGCGGTGCTGGCTTCCCAGTTCACCAACGAAGCCAACCCTAAGATCCATCGCGAGACTACTGCCGAAGAGATCTGGGCTGACACCGATGGCAAGGTTGACGCATTCGTTGCCGGCGTCGGCACTGGCGGCACAGTTTCTGGCGTGGCAGAGACCCTGAAGAAGCACAACCCAGACATCAAGATTTTCGCAGTTGAACCTGCAGAATCTCCGCTCCTCAGCGAAGGCAAGGCGGGCCCGCACAAGATTCAGGGAATTGGCGCTAACTTCGTTCCCAAGAACTACAACAGTGATGTGGTCGACGAGGTACTGACGGTGCCCGGAGACGAGGCAATCGCAACTGCACAGAAGCTGGCCCGCGACGAAGGCCTGCTAGTTGGCATTTCTGCTGGCGCTGCCACCTATGCCGCGCTGCAGGTCGCCTCTCGCCCCGAATTCGAGGGCAAGCGCATTGTCACGCTGTTGCCCGACACTGGCGAGCGGTACCTGTCCACCCCACTTTTTGCTAAATTCGCAGAATAGGAACTAAAAGCGCCTAGAGCGCCAGGAAGGGAGACAATATCAAAATGCACACTCACCCCAAAGGCTCCCTCCTGGCGCTTTTGCGCGAAGATGTAGAAACCGCCCAGAAGCGCGATCCGGCCGCAAGGTCGAAAGTAGAAGTTGCGCTCACCTACCCGGGCGTCCACGCGCTGTGGGGCTACCGCATGGCGCATTCCCTGTGGAAGAAGAAACATCCTCTTGCCGCCCGCGTGATCTCGTCCCTAGCGCGAGTGCTCACCGGGGTCGACATTCACCCGGGAGCCACTATTGGGCGGCGCCTTTTCATCGACCACGCAGTAGGAACGGTAATTGGCGAGACTGCACAGGTCGGCGAAGATTGCGTCCTGTTTCACCAGGTAACTTTAGGAGGAGTCTCGATGACTCCTGGGAAACGCCACCCCACCATTGGGGATCGAGTGATGATCGGATCCGGAGTAAAGGTGCTGGGCCCCATCGAGGTGGGCTCGGATTCGAAGATTGGCGCAAATGCCGTAGTAACCAAACCCGTGCCCGAGCGCACTGTAGCTATCGGGATTCCTGCAAAAAACTCCCCTTTGACAAGACAAGAAAACGACGAAGACCTGATAATAGACCCAACGCTATACATTTAGGACTGCAATGGGTAACTTCAACGAATTCCTGATCGAAATCATCGACGGCGACGCTGCCGCATGGGACAAGGCGACCCAAATTTTGAGCCGCAAGCTCGCTCCCACTTCCTTTTCCGGCGCGTTCTTCCTGCTGCGCCAGGCTGGCCACCCGGATCGAGTCACCGTCGCCGATATATATGCTCTAGAGGCCGCTGGGCATCCACTGAACAAATCCCAGATTGAAGCCGTTTTTGCCGATGAAGACGGAAGTATAGCCGCGGCACTAAGCGCTTTGGCTCCGACTGCACAGTTGGCCAATATGCCACAAGAGGCCCTGGCTGCCCAAGGTGAAGTAGTGGCGGTAGTAAATGCCCTCACCCAGACTGCGGACCTGCGCCCCAGCCAGGCTCGTGCCCTGGCTGCCAGATTGCGCCCCGAAGTGATCCCCGCCCTCACTAAAGGGATGCGGAAGGCACTGGACTTAGAAGGCGAGCTTCCCGAACAAGTAGCCCAAATCCGAGACCTGGTAACAGACGCCAACTTGCGTCATCAGTTCCACTATCTGCGTCTTGCCGCGCAGGTCCCCTCGGAATTAGGAGACCTGGTGGTTTTGCAGGTGCTTGCCGAAGAAATCTGGGCAGAGAACAAAATTGCCCAGGCCGCTCAGAAGGCTGCTAAGAAAGCCGAGAAGGCCGCGAAGGAGGCTTTAGCTAAAGGCGAAGAACGCGCCCGCTCGCTACTAAGTGAACAGGAAAAGCAACGGCAAAAAGCTGCAGAGAAGGCTAATAAAGAGAAGAAGAAACGCGCCAAAGCTGCTAGGCGCAAAGAACTCAAGGCACAAGAGGAAGCCGCATTCCAGGCAGAACGCAAGCGGCTAGAAAAAGAGCTGGCGTCTTCTCCGTTCTCGAATATCTCTAAGCTGTGACACATCCACTATGCCTTCGGGATACCCTGAGGGCATGAGTGCAAAGTTAATTGCTGGAGTAATAGAGCCGGAAGCCCAAGATAAGTCCGTTCGCCCTCAGGATGACTTCTACAGGCATGCGAACGGCGCTTGGATAGACGAGCACGTAATTCCCTCAGATCAGGCTGCCGACGGCGAGTTTCACCAGCTTCGGCAGAACGCGTTGAGGCAGTGCCGGGAATTGATCGAATCGTGCGGAGATTCTGACGAGGAACGCAAGATTTCGATCCTCTACCGCGCCTACACCGATCTTGACGCAATCGAAAAAGCAGGCACACAACCTTTGCAGGAGCATCTACGCCTGATTGAGCAAACTCAACGAGCAGACTTTGAAACCTTGCTGGGAAAGCTCGGCCGCGAAGGCCTGTGTGGTTGGCTCGATGTGTTTGTCGACGCCAGCCCCGATGATCCCGAGACGAATATGTTGAAGGTATACCAGGGCGGCCTCGGCCTCCCCGAGAAGGCCTACTACGAGGACGAGTCCTACGAAGAGGTGCGCGGACAGTACCGCGACTATATTGCCCAAATTTTCACCTTGGCAGGTTTTTCCGAGGAGGCAGACAGGGCTCAGTCCGTATTCAATTTTGAGCGCGCCCTTGCGAAGGCCCACTGGCCAATCGCCGAGTGCAGAGACGTGGCAAAGACACACAATCTTTTGCCTGCCTCCCAGCTGAAGGAGCTTGCTCCTGATTTCGATTGGGATCAATGGTGGGAAGCCTCTGGGATAGCCCCCACTACTCTGCACGTATACCAGCCATCCTTCATTGAGGGCGCAGGCAAGGTGTGGGCGCAGGCTACGGATGAGCAAATCCGCGATTGGCTGCGCTTCCATGTGATCTCTGCGCAGGCCTCCCAGCTTCCGGAGGCTTTCAGGAAAGCCCGCTTTGATTTCTATGGGCGCAAGCTGTCCGGGCAAGAAGAGATGCCACCACGGTGGAAGTCAGCAGTAAGTTTCGTCGATTCCGCGGTGGGTTTTGCCCTGGGCAAGCTCTACGTGGCGAAGCACTTCCCGCCAGAGTCCAAGAAGCTGATCGACGAGCTAGTTGAAGACCTGCTGGCCGCGTACAAGGAAGCGATCTCGACTCTCGACTGGATGGGCCCGCTAACCCGCGAGCGCGCGCTCGAGAAACTGTCGTTGTTTACCCCGAAGATTGCCTACCCGGATAAGTGGCGCGACTATTCTAAGTTGGAGCTGTCCGAGACCGATTCACTTCCGCAGCTATCGCAGAAGGTGGCGGAGTTCTATTTCAACCGCGAGGTCGGAAAGATTGGCAAACCGGTAGACCACTCTGAGTGGTACATGACTCCGCAGACTGTGAATGCTTACTACAGTCCTTCTTCTAACGAGATTGCTTTCCCGGCAGCAATTTTGCAGGCACCTTTCTTTGCTCCTGACGTCGATGCGGCTGTTAATTATGGTGCGATTGGTGCTGTTATTGGTCACGAGATAGGGCACGGCTTCGATGATCAGGGCGCCAGGTACGACGGGCACGGGGCTTTGCATAATTGGTGGAGTAAGCAGGACGAGGCGGCTTTTAATGCCCGCACCTCATCGCTGATTGACCAGTATTCGCAATACAGCCCTGCCGCGCTCGACGACAAATTCAAAGTGGATGGGCGCCTTACAATTGGCGAAAATATTGGCGATCTAGGTGGCCTTGGAATAGCTCTTAGGGCGTACAAAAAGCACTTGGAAAAGGAGTCCCTGACTTTGCAGGATGCCCCAACTATTGATGGGCTTTCCGCATTGGAACGCTTTTTCTATTCTTGGGCTCGTATTTGGCGGTCGAAGAAACATAATGAGCTAGCTATTCAACTTTTAGCGACCGATCCGCATTCCCCGGATGAATTTAGGTGCAATGGCGTTCTGCAGAATCTTGATGAGTTCGCAGATTGCTTCCATGTTCAGCCCGGAGATGGAATGTGGCGTGATCCTGCAGATCGTATCAGGATTTGGTCTTAACACTAAAGGCCCAAAAAGTGCAACAATATAATCAACCCATTTGTAAAGAAAACTAGAGGGAGGCTCAATGCCCGGGCAAAATTTAACCCGCGCTGAGGCAGTATCAAGGAAAAACGTCGTAGACGTACATTCCTACGATGTTGCCCTTGATCTTACGCAGGGCGAGGAAACGTTCAGGTCCCACACGGTAGTCACTTTCTCTGCTACCGAAGGTGAAAGCACCTTCATTGACCTGATTTCCCCCTTCGTGCACCGGATCGTTCTGAACGGCAAGGAACTCGAGACTGGACTACACCAGGATTCCCGCATTGCCCTTTCTGATCTTCAGGATTCAAACACGCTCGAGGTCGCAGCGGACTGTGCTTACATGCACACCGGCGAAGGTATGCACCGTTTCGTTGATCCGGCAGACGGGCAGGCCTACGTATACACCCAGTTTGAGGTGCCCGATTCGCGGCGCGTCTTTGCTGTTTTTGAACAGCCTGATCTGAAGGCTACCTTCAAGTTCAAGGTCACTGTTCCGGCCGGCTGGGTAGTGTTCTCGAACTCCATTACTCCTGCCCCGCAGAAGGACCAGGATGCTTGGACTTACGACTTTGAGCCCTCCGAAAAGATCTCCTCTTACATCACCGCCATCGTTGCGGGACCGTACAAGGGAGTGACAGATCAGCTGACTTCCTCCGACGGCCGCACCATTCCGCTTGGTGTCTACTGCCGTGCCTCTCTAGAAGAGCACCTTGACGCCGATCGCATCATCGACGTGACCAAGCAGGGCTTTGGTTTCTACGAGAAGATGTACAACCGGCCGTACCCATTCACGAAGTATGACCAGATCTTCGTACCCGAGTACAACGCCGGCGCAATGGAGAACGCAGGCTGCATTACCTTCCGTGATCAGTACCTGTTCCGCACTCCCCCGACTCGCGCCCAGCTCGGTACCCGTGCCAACACCATCTTGCACGAACTGGCACACATGTGGTTTGGCGACCTGGTCACCATGAAGTGGTGGAACGATCTGTGGCTGAATGAATCTTTCGCCGAGTTCATGTCTCACCAGTGCTCCGCAGAAGCCACTGAGTATGAGGATGCTTGGACCGCTTTCGGTTCTAGGAAGGCTTGGGGTACCACCCAGGATCAATTGCCTTCTACGCACCCAATTGCTGCCGAGATCAATGACCTGAACGACATCGAGGTCAACTTCGACGGGATCACCTATGCAAAGGGCGCTGCTGTGCTGCGTCAGTTGGTGGCATACGTGGGCCGCGAGAACTTCGAGAAGGGCCTGCACGCATACTTCGACGAGCATGCCTGGGGCAACACCGAGCTAGCAGACCTACTCTCGAAGCTGTCCGAAGCTTCCGGTCGCGATCTAGACGAGTGGGCCAAGGTATGGCTGCAGGAAGCAGGCATTACCCTGCTACGTACCAGCGTGTCGACTGACGAGGACGGAACCATCCGCGACCTGTCGATCGTGCAGGAACTACCCATGGAGGGCACTTCTCTTCGTCCTCACCGCCTCACGGTGGGCGCGTACAACCTGCAGGACGGCAAGCTCGTGCGCACAGCCCGGTGGGAGCTGGATGTGGATGGAGCCCGCACTCCTGTAAGCGAGGCAGTGGGAACCAAGCGTCCTGACGTCATCGTCTTAAACGACGAGGATCTGGGCTACGCAAAGATCAGGCTAGATGAGGACTCCTTCAAGTTTGCCCTCGATCACATTGGCGATTTCGAGGATCCTCTCCCCCGCTCTGTCGTTATGCAGAGCCTGTGGGATCAGTGCCGCGACGGACAGATCAGCGCTCGCGCCTACATCGACGCTTCTCTTCCTTCGGTGGCAGCGGAAACCGATTCAGCACAGCGGGCCCTGGTTGCTTCGCACATGATCGCGGCCGCAACCGTGTATTCCAACCCGGCTACCCGCGATCAGACTGTAGCAGACCTGTCCCGAAGGCTACACCTGATGGCAGTAGCCCAGCCGTCTGGTTCCGACGCCCAAAAGCAGCTGCTGCTTGCCGCCGCCCATGTGGCTGTCGGTGCAGAGCTGGATTGGCTCAAGGCGCTGCTAGATGGTTCAGAGACCATGACGGGGATCGAAATTAAGTCTGAAGTTCGCTGGACCCTAATTCGCGAACTGGCTGCTGCGGGTGCCATCGATGAAGCATTCATCGATGAGGAGTTGGCAGCTGACGACACCTTGTCGGGCCGCGAAGAGGCCGCAGCCTCGAAGGCATCCCTACCCTCTAACAGGCAGGGGGCGCACGAGCGCATGCTCTCTGACACCTCGATCCCGAACGGTACGCTATCCGAGATGCTCTCGGCATACTCTTCTACCGGATGGCGCAACCCTGGCGACACTGCCCATATCGACCACTACTTCGAGCAGATCAATTCTGTGTGGGACTCTTTCACCTTCCACATGGCCGAGGACATCATCAACGATTTGTTCCCGGATCAGCTAGTTGGTCTTCCCGGCGAAGATGTAGTTGCCCAGGCAGAGAAGTGGCTACAGGAGAACGAGCAGGCTACTCCGGCGCTGCGTCGTTGCATCATCGAGTGCTTGGACTTCGCAAAGCGTGCCAGCAAGGCTCAGGCTGCTGACAAGTAGCATTTGTTAGTAACTGTGGAGGGGCGCTAAGCGCCCCTCCACTTTTATGCTTGAGGGCGCCTTCAGATCCGCAGCGGAGGCTACTGACTTTTCTTTGCCTTCTTCTTAGAGGAGCGGCCGGGGGTAGGAATATCGAAATACCTAATCGCACCCGTGAAGAGCACGTAATAGATCAGGAAGTAGGCCACAGCTAGTAGAAGCACCAGCAGAGTGCCGGTAGCACCCGAGCTGGACAGTTCCGCCGACCGGGTAAAGTTCAGCAGATAGTCCACTCCCCCAGCGCTGAAGGAATAACCGCTACGAATTCCGAGCGCTGCACAGATCATCATTGATGATGACACCAAAAAGGCATGAATTAAATAGAGCGGTACGGCAGCGTACGCAAAAGCAAACTCGATGGGCTCGGTAATCCCAGTTAGGAAGGAAGCGACTGCCCCAGAGAGCATCAGCGCTCCCACCCGTTTGCGCTGTTTCGCGCCGGCACACCTATACATGGCCAGTGCCGCCCCTGGCAGCCCACCCATCATGATTGGGAACATGCCCGTCATATATGCGCCCGGCACATATCCGGCGGGTTCGAAGGTGCCTAGTTGGCCCGAGAAAAAGCACGAGAAGTCCCCGTGCATGATCTCCCCGCTAGGAGAGGTGCACGTGCCTAGTGTAAAGAAGGGAACCGCGTTCGCGATGTGGTGGAGTCCGAACGGCAGTAGTAGGCGCTGCACAAGCCCAAAAAGACCCGCCGAAGCGACAGCGCTATTACTTTGGGTCATTACTACCCCGAGCCCTTCGGCAAACACTGTCCGGAAAATCGGATAGATGAGGGCCATAGCAACCCCCAGCAGGAGGCAAGCGCTGGTAACAACTAGGGGGACGAACCTTCTTCCTGAGAAGAACGCGAGTGCCGAGGGCAGCCTTGTCTTATAGAACCGCGCCCACAGATAGGCAGTTACAAGGCCGACCAGTATCCCCCCGAAAACGCCATAATTAATAAGTTCTTGGCCGCCTATTCCGCACAGGCCTATGGCATCTTTCGCCTGATAGTCGATTGGAATATATTTCGACGCTGTTCGCAAGCAAGCCACCTGTTTTTCGGTCAGCGCCCCAGGTTCCCCAAGGATATGCGGAGATAGGGTGCGCAAGACGCCTGCAAATGTGAAGTATCCGATTATTGCGGCCAGTGCCGTGGATCCATCAGATTTTTTTGCAAAGCCTATTGCCACGCCTACCGCGAATAGCAAAGGCAAGTTTTCGATCACTGCGTTTCCCGCAGCTAGCAGAACTTCTGCCACCGGGATGAGGGCGGAGATAGAGGCTCCCACTCCCCGTTCGCCCAGCATATCGGCCTGCCCAAAGCGGACAAATATCGCTGCTACCGGCAGAACCGCAATGGGTAGCATCAAGGAACGCCCTAGACGCTGGGCAAGCGAGAATAACTTACCTCGCAGTGCTGCGCCTCGCTTTTTCCTATCCATTCATTGCTCCTACCGGCGTTCCTCTGCCAGCTTTTCACAAGTATATCCTTATCGCTTTTTACTTCCCGGACGCGACTGAGTATCGCTTCAGGTAATCCGGTATTTTGCAGAGTCGATCTAGGTTCACTTTTGCGAACCTAATGATAGGCTCTTTATTAGTTGGATTTGTGTAATGACGATGATCGTCATGGAGGGACTGAAAATGGAGCAGGCGAAGAAGATTCTTGAGGCTCTCGGTGGAGATTCCAACATTGTTGACATGGAGTCTTGCATTACCCGCCTCCGCGTCGAGGTTGCTGACCCGACCAAAGTGGACCAGGATGCTCTTACCGAATCTGGCGCCTTTGGTGTAGTTGCCGTAGGTAGCGCTATTCAGGTTGTTGTTGGTCCTACCGCAGATCAGGTAGCCGACCAAATTGCCGAACTACGTAACAAGTAGTGCGGACACAGGTTTACGCCCCGTTCGCGGGGCGTATTTTGTTGCAGTCACAGATCCCAGATCCCGTTTTTAGCCAGGGCCTGGTGGGTCCGGCATTCGCCCTCGTGCCCACTCCGTCCTCAGAATTTGTGGATGTAGTAAGTCCGGTTGCGGGTACGCTCACTCGCGTCATGCCTCATGCCTTCGTGGTAAGCCTCGGCAAGCAGACGGGAATAATGGTTCACCTAGGCATAGACACGGTCAAAGCCCCCGAAGGGGTTTTTATGCCAGTTCTTCAGCAGGGCCAGCAGGTATCTGCAGGGCAGACGGTATGTCGAATGGTGCCCGACATGCTCGCGCAGGTAGGCACCTCAGCAGTGTCCCCCATCGTTGCCATGGGTGGACAGTTCGAGGACGTTTCAGACACCGAGGCCCAGGCAGGCCAGGCGCTTGCCCTACTGGTTGATTGAGTGCTCGACGGCGTTCGCCAAAGAGCGGAAGCGGGCACTGTCCCAGATCTGTTCCACGCTCACCGGTTTACCGCTTCCATCGCCTAGAGGGATTCTCCAGTTGGGGTATTCCTGATCAGTACCGGGCTGATTTTGTAGTCTCCGCTCGCCCAGCGCGTCAGCCAAGGACACGCATACCAGCTGAGCGCTACCGGAACAGATATAACAGTTCATCGCCTCGATGACGCGCTGCTCATCGGTGCGCTCTGCCGGATCTAGATAGCCCTGCTCCTGCAAGGTCCGCAGCATCGCTTCGCGCTTCATCTTTGCATCTTCGCGCGCCTCCTGCGGGGTTACCTCTAGCAAACCTAAGGATTCGGCCAAGTCCACCTGCACCTCATTCAGGTACCCGGCAGTCGGGGCCATGTCGTGCGTGTGCACGGAAGCAAGCTGATTCGCCCTCTTCCCAGAGGGCGGGAAGGGAACGCCGGCATCATCTACGTCAAACCACAGCACCGAAGTGCCAAGGATGCCGCACTCTGCCAGGTAATCCCTCACCCACGGTTCTACCGTGCCCAAGTCTTCGCCGACCACTACTGCACCTGCCCTGTATGCTTCCAGAAGCAAAATCCCCACCATGGCGTCGTGGTCGTAGCGCACATAGGTGCCCTCGGCTGGGCTAGCAGCTGAATCCGGGATCCACCACAGGCGGAATAGCCCCATTATGTGGTCGATTCGCACTGCTCCCCCAAGCGAGCAGACGCCGGCTATCATCTTCCGCAACGGTTCGTAGGCGCGCTCCTCCAGTTTGTCGGGACGCCAAGGTGGCTGCGACCAATTCTGGCCCAGCTGGTTGTACATGTCCGCAGGGGCCCCCACACACATGTGCTCCGCAAATACCTCTGGATCGAACCAGCGATCTGCCGCAAAGGGGTGCACGCCAACAGCCAAATCGTGCATGATGCCGATTTCCATCCCAGCATCTTTCGCTCGATTCTGGGCTTGCTGCAGCTGATCGAACACAATCCACTGCAGCCACCGGTGGAATTCGATCCGCTCCTCCAAACCGCTCAGCTGCTCAGCAATGGTGTCGCTCGAGCGTGGCGCTAGCTTTAGCAGACCATATTTTTCTACAAGGACGCACCACTGAGCAAAGGAATCCAACGCCGAGCCCGAGCGTTGCACAAACCTTTCATAAGCAATCTGCCGACTCGGCTCCCGGTGAGCCCGGAACACAATAGCCAGCGCCTTACGCTTGGCCTCCCAGACTCGATCGCGGTCGATCAAGCCGTCAGGATCATAACCAGCCTGTTTCTTCAGAGCTTCTATCTGTGCCCGCTCCGCATCCGTAAGCCAAGCATATTCGGGGATCGTCTCTACGTTTATGTACAAAGGCGAAACAAACTGCCTCGACACGGGCAAGTACGGGCTGGGAGCAATCGGAGCTGCCGGAGAAGAAGCATGTACCGGATTGATCAAGAAGAAATCAGCACCCTGCTGGGCTCCAATCGCCGCAAGGTTAGTAAGGTCATTCGCGTCCCCAAAGGCCCACGAGTGCTTCCCCGTAACCGAATAGAGCTGTGCTGTAAGCCCCCACGACCTCTTGGACAAAGTGGGCAAAGCAGAGGGCGCCACGGCGAGCGGGGCGGTAAAAACGCCCTCTTCTAGATGCGCCACAAGGCGGTGCCATCCGAGCGGCAGGTCGGCAGGAAGTTCGAACGACGCCTCCCCAACCATTTTTCCTTCAATGTCGCGTGGGGGAACCCATCTGTCAATCTGTTGAAGAGTGCGAGATCCACCCTCTTCAAGTGCAACCTCAACCCATACGGAAGTGCCATTAGGGACATGAACGGCAACAAAGTCAATGCGCCCTTGCCGATGCACCCGACAGGAGGGAAGAACCTTTTTCCAAGGTGCTTGATCCACCCGCAAGTGGGCAGCATAGAGTTCTTCATCAGAGTTAATTGAGTATCCCAAAGAAGAAAGAACTGCCAGTAGCGTCTGCACGGACACTTGCACGTGATTGCCGGAATAACCCCAGTATTCGGTTGCAATACCGCATTTATGAGCCAGTGAGCGCAAAGAGCCTACGTCGGAAAGCCCCATTACTTGTCCTTTTCAAGATCGTTGAGTTGTTCGGCCAGTTCATCAGCACTAGGCCCAATTACCACTTGCACTACTTTTCCCGAGCGCACGACACCGACGACGCCATCGCATCTAAGTCCCGAATCACTAACTGCCGAGGGATCGGCTACCTCAACCCGTACACGCGTAATGCACCCGACTATGCTAACAATATTGTCGCGCCCGCCCAGGGCCTGCATAATTGCATGCGGATCCGGCATTTGCATATGTCCCCCTTTGTACTTAGCCCTACTAATCATAGCTGAAGTGACACATATTACTAATCGGCACTACTGTGCCCAGTTTTCGCATCTTCTTCCGCATACTGGTTTGATAGAGGCATGACTGATCCAATTCAGATACCAGCCGTTCATGAAGAACCAGTCTCATCCGTGCTTCGCGCAATGCAATTGCGCCCGCTCGGCACGGACAGCTTTGAGGCTGACTCCCTACCCCAAACGGCAAACCGCATTTACGGCGGCCAAGTTCTTGCCCAAGCCCTACTAGCCGCCAGCGCGACAATCGAAGATTCGCCATCAGATCCACGGTTACCCAATTCCTTCCATGCGTACTTCATGCGGGTCGGAGACAACACAATCCCGGTTAGCATCGACGTGGATAGGCTGCGGGACGGGCATTCTTTCTCGACTCGCCGCGTAGATGTGATTCAGCGCGAAAAGGTCATCTTGACCATGACCTCATCGTTCCAAAAAGTTCAGCCTGATCTGTCCACCCAAATCCAGATGCCTGATGTGCCCGAACCCGAGGACGTGCCGAATTCCCTAGAGATGTTCCGCGACCAGGGCAACCCCGTATCTAAGTATCTTGGCAAGACGGCGGCTTTCGAGATGCGCCACGTCGCGGGCAGCCTCTACTTCTCAGAAAGGACAGAGCCGCTTGCGAAGGGGGCAACCTGGATTCGCCCTCGCGGAGCAAAACTGCCATCGTGGACGCCCCAATCGGTGCACCGGGCCCTACTTGCTTACGTTTCGGACCAGTTCATGCTCGAACCGGTAATCCGTTCCAATGGTCTTACCTGGCGTACCCCAGGGATGGCAGTAGCTAGCCTCGACCATGCCATGTGGTTCTACCGCAGCGTAGACATCAACGATTGGCACCTGTTCGTCCAGGAGTCGCCCACTACGTGGGGGTCTAGAGGACTTGGAATAACAAAGGTATTCAACTCCACCGGGCGGTTGGTAGCAGTCGCTGCCCAGGAAGGAATGATCCGTTCTAACGTTCCCACCGGAGACTGGGTCCTTCCAGAGCCACCGCTGCACTAGGCGGAGTACAAAGAAGGGGGCCGGGATTCGTACCATCCCGGCCCCCTTATGCTCGCTTACTTAGCCGCGAGTGAGCTTGCGGTGCGTCACCCGATGCGGGCGCGCTGCTTCTTCGCCTAGGCGATCAATCTTGTTCTTTTCATACCCTTCGAAGTTGCCCTCGAACCAGTACCAGTTCGCCTGGTTCTCTTCGGTGCCTTCATAGGCAAGGATGTGAGTGGCAACGCGATCCAGGAACCAACGGTCGTGGGTGATGACCACCGCACAGCCGGGGAATTCCAGAAGCGCATTTTCTAGGCTTGCCAGAGTTTCCACATCGAGGTCGTTGGTAGGCTCGTCGAGCAGCAGGACGTTTCCGCCTTGCCGAAGCGTGAGAGCAAGGTTCAACCGGTTACGTTCGCCACCGGAGAGCACACCTGCCGGCTTTTGCTGATCTGCTCCCTTGAAACCAAACGCTGACACGTACGCCCTAGAGGGCATCTCTACCTTGCCGACTTCGATGTAGTCCAGCCCATCCGAAACTACTTCCCACACCGTCTTATTCGGGTCGATGCCCGCGCGGTTCTGATCTACATACGACATCTTTACGGTCTCGCCAATGCGGAGCGAACCGCCGTCCAGGGGCTCAAGCCCAACGATGGTCTTGAATAGCGTAGTCTTACCCACGCCGTTCGGCCCGATGATACCCACTATGCCGTTCCTGGGCAGCGAGAACGACAGCCCGTCAATAAGCACTCGATCTCCGAAGCCCTTCTTCAGGTCCTTGGCCTCGATAACCAAATTGCCAAGACGTGGCCCAGGCGGGATTTGGATCTCTTCGAAATCAAGTTTGCGAGTCTTCTCGGCTTCCGCAGCCATTTCCTCGTAACGTTCCAGACGGGCCTTAGATTTCGCCTGCCGGCCCTTAGCATTGCTCCGGACCCAGGCAAGTTCATCTTTCAGCCTCTTGGCGAGTTTGGCATCCTTGCGCCCCTGGACCTCTAGGCGATCTTTCTTCTTCTCGAGGTAGGTGGAGTAGTTGCCCTCATACGGATAGAGGTGGCCGCGATCAACCTCGGCAATCCACTCGGCTACGTGATCCAAGAAGTAGCGGTCGTGGGTGATGGCAATTACCGCACCGGGGTAAGAATGCAGGTGCTTTTCTAGCCAGAGCACACTCTCGGCATCCAAGTGGTTAGTAGGTTCGTCTAGCAACAGCAAGTCTGGAGCCTCGAGCAGCAGCTTGCAGAGGGCGACACGGCGCCGCTCACCGCCAGAAAGAACCTTCACGGGAGTGTCGGGAGGCGGACACCGAAGAGCGTCCATCGCCTGCTCCAACTGAGAGTCCAGATCCCAAGCGTTGGCAGCATCGATCTCGTTTTGCAGGGTGCCCATCTCTTCCATCAAGGCATCGAAGTCTGCATCCGGATTGGCCATCTCGGCACTGATCTCATTGAACCGGGCAATTTTGGACATCATGTCGCCAACGCCCTGCTGCACATTTTCCAGAACCGTGGCATCGTCATCCAACACCGGTTCCTGCATCAGAATTCCAACAGTGTACCCAGGAGTCAGACGGGCCTCGCCGTTGGAAGGCTCATCGATTCCAGCCATGATCTTCAAAATAGAAGACTTACCTGCACCGTTAGGGCCAACCATGCCAATCTTTGCGCCCGGCAGGAAGGCCATGGTCACATCGTCAAGGATTAGCTTGTCGCCAATCTTTTTCCGAGCGCGCACCATGGAGTAAATGTATTCAGCCACTGGCTCTCCGTTTCAAAGTTCCAGATTTTTCATCAACGCCTTCACCATACCGGCAATTGCGCCCCTTCCCTACCCCAATGCGCCCATGTCAGATTGGTTTTCCTCACTAAGGGCGTATTCGCCCTTCCCAGCAGCGGCATCTGCCAGCGCTTTGACTGGGTCCGATTGTTGCAAAGTGGCCATTTCTGGCCTATCCACCTGCCACGGGTCAGGCACTGTTTCGGATCCGGCTGACTTCGTAAGATCTCTGTCAGTTTTTTCTGCACCGGAAATGGAATGGACAATGTAGTTGCCCTTATCGTCACAGGCCCTAAACCAAATGTAGTTTCCAGCCGTCAGATCAATAGCCACTCTGCTCAGATAGATGCAAAAGTCTTGATGCTCCTGGCCCTGCGCATCGGTCCACCGCTCCAGGCGAGGCTGCCCGGTAATTACCAGCCCCATGCCGCGCCTAACATTTGCCTTCACCGCACGCCCAAGTCGCCCCCAGGCCTTCACTGAGTACCAGATAGTCTCCAGTTCCTCCCAGCCATTTTCTGTCCGTTTAGTAGGCGTACATGCTAGTCGGAACCGGGCGTAATCAGTCTGATTAGGATCTTGCCCTACCGCCGGGTCGGCCCCTACATAACCTGCCAAAGTAATGTCGTATGGTCGCGTCATCGCATCCTCCAAGATGTTGTGATTTTACTTACGCAACCATCATGGAGATTACCCATTATTCTATTCGCGCACTAATAACAAGCGGCCTGAAACAACCACGACTGCGCCCTCTGTGGATAGACTTTCCCGGCAAACCACGGCGCAAACACGCAACCTTGGGATGCGACTTCCGGCCTGGATAAGTGGCGCCCCCGACAGGACTCGAACCTGCAACCTCGGGATTGGCATTTTTACCCCTTTTCACTTGCCGCTTAATATTTCTCTAATCCACAGGGCCTAAGGAAAAGAGTTAAGAATGAGTAAGCATACCCCGCCGGCCTGGGCCGGGCTCATTAGTGAGTGGGAGGTCTCTCTTTATGCGGCGGGCCGGTCTGTCGAGACTGTCAGAATGCGGACCGATTGGATAAAACGGTTAGCGCGGGCTATGGAGCCAGCCGGGCCCGGCGAGGTTACTTCGGCTATGTTTGCTAAGTACTCCGGCCGGGCGACCTGGTCTGTGAATACTCGGAAAAGCGTGCATGATTCGGCGCGTCTTTTTTACACTTGGGCGTTTCAGACTGGGCGAGTGAGTGAGGCGCCTGTAATCCCTGGGATTAGGAAGGGCCCGGCCGCCCCTCATCCCGCCGATGACTTTTCTTATCAAAAGGGCTTGCATTCTACCGATCGGCGAGTCTGGCTCATGGTCAGGTTAGCCGCCGAGGCGGGGCTTCGTCGCGGTGAGGTTGCCAGGGTAAATACTTCTGATCTGATTGCTGATCTAACGGGCCGGTCGCTGATTGTGCATGGTAAGGGTGGTAAGCAACGGGTTGTCCCGATCTCGGATGACCTTGCCGGGGCGGTTGAGGACGCCGGGCCGGGGTATGTATTCCCCGGCCGCGATAGCGGACATCTCTCGCCTGCGTGGGTTGGCAAGCTAGTTGGGCGGGCAATGCCAGCAGGTGTTACTATGCACGCGCTTAGACACAGGTTCGCTTCGCGCGCGTATGCTGCGAGCTCGAACCTGGTCGCGGTGCAAAAGCTGTTGGGTCATGCCTCGCCAGATACAACTATCCAGTACATTGCGGTGCCGGCCTCAGAGCTTAGGGCCGCCGCGCTCGGCGCGGCTTAGGACATCTTTTGCATTCCCTTTCTATTTGGTAGATGCGCCCGCGTAGCTCATTGTGCGTGTTCACCTCGTCTAGATAGAGCGTATTTACCTGCGCAGTCAGCGCTTGTACCATTTCGGCTATTTCACCGACTCGGTCGACAAGTGAGGGCCCGTCTGGAGGCCGTAAGTCTTTTGTTTCAGCTTTGATTTGATCGGTGCGGCGGTAGGTGGCCAGGGCAGTTATTAGAGCGCCAATACCGCCAAGGCCGCCCAAAGCGCTAATTATTGGGGCGATCTGATCCATTATCTTCATCATCTCGGTGTTTTGGGGTATGCGCGAGGGCAGTCCCAGTCCCCAGGACAGCGGCTGCCAGAGCGAGCCATAGAGCGGCCTGTGTAGCCTCGAGGACTCCATAGGCAATGAGGAGAGGGACAAGAGCTGTAACGATACCGTAGAGGTAGCGGCGGGCGGCCGGTGGGATCGGTGGCAATCCAGGGGCGCGGTGTTTACTCATGGGTTATTTCCCTTTCGAAAAGCGCGAGTTAACGATCCGCTGCAATGCGGCGATCGCGGGTGAGGGGCCATCTAGGCGCCCGTCGATAGGCGTTTTATAGTAGGTTTGCATGGCTTTTATAGTCGCTGGGCCAATCAGGCCGTCGCAGGTCGGAGCCGGCATATTCCAGAGTTTTTGCAAGTGCAAGATAAGGGCAGAGCCGGCTGGCTGGTCGGTCCATTCCCACCCGGAGGTTAGGCCGGGATTACACCCTCGCCAGGCTCTCGGCTGGGATGAGACCAGGCCGTCGGCCGGGGTACCGAAAAACTGTTGGAAGACTCGAGTAGTCTCGGTACCCCAGTACCCATCAGGGGCAAGGCGGGCGGCCGAGGCGGTCGCGGGGCTCTTTGGGTATTTACCTACTGGGGCAGCCCCGTCGGCTTTGAGTTTGCCGGGGTGGTCCGGGTCAACGGCTGGGTAAAGCTGCGCCGCCCGGTCTCTGATCTGGGTTAGCAAGCCGAGGTATTTCCCAGGGCAGGTGGTCGGGACCCATGAACTATGAGGCAGCGGGGTTTTACCGGCTAAGTGCGGGTACCAGTGCCAAAGCACGGCCAGTAACATTGCCGCCGATTCTCTGGTCGCGGGGTCTGCGTGTGGGTTGAGCTCGATCGCGATAGTCGAGTTATTCCCCGCCCTTGTCCCAGTGGACCAGGTCCGATCAGAGCACGCGGCGAGGCAGTAGACGAGATCATGAGAGATAACAAAATGAGCTGACACGCCGGCGGTCTCACTCATGAAAAAGTCAGCGACGGCGGTCGCGGCGGTCCTCTTGTTGGCATATTGGGAGGGATCGCCGAAGTGATGGAAGGTTACAGAAACGCGGGCATTTCCACCTGCCCACCGGTTAGGCGTGGTCAAGTTAGTTCGATATTCAAATCCCATTTTTTAGCCTTTCTGCATGGAAGTTAGACGCCAGCCGACGGTCCCGAGGGCGCCGGTGTTATTGGAAGCGATTTGTAGAACTCGGCAGTTAACGGTCCCCTCGACAAGGGCAGTCGAGCAGGTTTGAACGAAAGTGAAGCCGGTAGTTGAGGCCGCGAAAGCCTCGAAGTAGTACCCATCGGGGGGAATGTAAGGGGCGGGTAAGCGTAGAGTCGCGACATAGCAGTCGCCTTTTTGGGAGTAGCTAAACTTAGGGATGGACCGAAAAAGCCCGCTAACTTCGTACTCTTTGCCCTCGATGACTACCTTATTAGCGCGATTTGTCTCGGCAAAAGACTTGTTAAGGTCCTCGGCGGTGAGTATTTGGCCGGGCGTGTACTGTTTCATCTAATTTGTCCTTTCATGGGTTGGGTAAGCTCTAGGGCAATTTCCCACCGGTAGGGAGTTATCCGGTGTTTTATGCCAACAATTAGGCCGCGCATGGTCTCACCACGCGCGGTTACTCGTGCAGTTAGCATGGTCTCGAGCATGACAGCGGCGGCCATCAATGCGCCTTTATGGGAGGTTCGTGTCTTAGTGGAGGCAAGGAGGGTTATCTCGGCGGGCGGTGGAACCTGTTCGGCTTGGCGGATCAGAGCGGCTAGGACACCCGATATTTGGTCTTGCCTGTACAGCATGAGATCTAGGGATGCTCTAGCGCCCCTGTAGGGCACATCAGAGCGGGAATGACTGACGGTCTGGTCAGTTTGTTCCCACTCGAGACGCTCGGTATCCCATCGTGCCGAGTGATTATTAGCCTCGATGTCTGTTACAGCTGTTGAAATCTCCCAACCGGTCGCGGCTTGCGTGTAGGACCAGACGTGGGCATCCGGGTCGGTTTCGGCCTCGTCGGTAAGGTGGAAGGGGAAAGGATCCCTAAGCTCGGGCTCAGCAGAGATCAGCAGGCGCCCGTCTCGGTCTACGCGCCAGAAGCCACCTACCGAGGCGGTTAGGGCGTCGAGGTAATTAGCAAGGCTAGTTTCCCAGGTGGTAGGGGCTAATTCGATCTGGCTGGTACCGTTTATCCAGTATTGGCGGCCCCTTGCTGATCCCATAAGGCGCCGGGTCCGATCGGGGAATAACTCGGCCCCGTTGCGTCCTTGGTATGGTCCTATCGCGCCGTAGCGGGTAATGTTAGCGAGCTCGGCAACTGCATCAGCAGCGGTGATCTTGACGTGGTACGGAACGGCCGAGCCGGGCCGGGCGGGGTCATATTTTAGATTGATTACCTCTCCAGTAAAGATGGCTTGGCGGGTTGGCCAATGTACTAGCCTTATCGGGGTGCCTTGCCGCATGCCGGTAACGCGCGGGTCAAGGCCGCCGGCTGCTGTTACTTCCATGGTCCCGGCGCGGGCTTTACGGACCGGACCAGCCGCGTCATTGCCCCTGGATGTTTCAATATTGGTTACAGGGCTAATAATGTTTTGCCAGGCCACTGTGCGCACGGGGGCTTGTAAGCGGCCCTGATTGAGCCTGGAACGGTCAAGGATGAAGGTATCGCCGCCGGCGGCGGGTCGGTCGAGTGCGTCCACGTTCAGGCGGGAGGTACCAAGATAGAAGGCGCCGAGGCCTTTTACTGGTAGGTAGGCAAACAGTCCGAGGACCTGGGCCGGGTGTGGCTCGGCGTTGATTTGGGCGTGGTCGGTTAGGGTGAATTTCTGCAATGTCAGTGAGGCCGGCCCGGTCATTATTACCTCGACCTCGGCCGTCTCGGCTGTGAAGGTGTGGGTTACTTCCTCGCCGGGGCTGGCTGGGTAGGACCTACCAGGCAGAGAGTAAAAGACTTTCTCGGCCGCGAGAGCATTAATAGTGTATTTGTGGCCTGCGATAAGGTCGGTAGCAGTAAAGACTGCGCGCCCGGCTTGGGTTAGATCAAATACGTATGGGTTTTGAAATCGTGGGGTTGGCGTGAAATCGTGCCAGCTAACAGGGAGTTGCATGGCTATCTGCCTCCATTTACGCGGGTCCATTGATCGAGCGCGTCGCGGATACGCCGCCCTGTTTCAGGGGTAGCGTCGAGGGCTTTTACTTCGAGATTGATCGAGTAGTTATTAACAGTCAGGCCGCCGCCAGCAGGTAGCAGTCCCGCCTCACCAATGCCTGGGACTTTCAGACCGGAGGTTAGCCCGCTTAGGGATGCCCGAACGGCGCTGTAGCGGTCCTCGAGCCCGTCGATAAACCCGCCAATGATTAGACGGCCATTGTCCCTAAGGAGGCGCGCGTCTTTACTCGCTGGGCCCTTCCAGGAAGGCAGCAGGTTAGTTAATCGAGACAGAGTAGAGCGCACCCTATGAAAGACCGACATTATACCGTCGATAAATCCCTGAATTAATGATCGGCCAGCCCAGGTGAGCGCAGAGCCGAGATTACCCACAGCAGAGACGGCCCGGCCGGGTAAGCCGGCGATCCATCCGACCGCTCTGGAGATTCCGTTGCTGATAGTTCCGGTAAAGCGGCTCATTGCGCCTTGTACCCCGGCGGTAATACGGGACCAGCCCGCCGAGAGTTTGCCGGTAATACCAGCTACGAAGGAAGCGATACCGCGTGCGATCCCACCGATTACGCCGAGGACGGTCGATGAGAAAGCCGACCACATAGACCGGCCGATCGCGAGAGCACCGTTTAGCACACCGGATATTAGCCCGGCGGCTGTTGAGACTGCACCGGCAAGGACAGAGGCTAGGATCTGGGCGAGGGTCGAGATAACCGAGATTATCGGGGTGACGATCGGCAAAAGTGCGCTAAGGGCAGCGTTTAGGACGTCGGCTACGATCTGGGCGACTAGTCCGAGGGCGTTTACCAGGGTTGGCAGTATTGGCATGAGCGCGGAGAGAACAGTCATTACAAGCTGGCCAATAGCTGGAAGTAAAGGCGATAGTGCTCTTAGCAGGGTGCCGACTACCTGGGCAACCGTGCCTAGCAGCTGAGCGATAGATGGCAGGGTAGGCAAAAGAGCTTGGATGACTTGTACAACGAAGGTAATTAGCATTGGCAGCAGCGGTGCTACCGCCCCAATTAGGGCGGTGAAAGCGTCAACGATCCCAGTCAGTAAAGGGGTAAGCTGCGGAAGGACCGGAACCAGAGCAGATACTACTTGGCCTATGAGCTGTGCCAGTACGGGCAAAAGCTGTGCCAGAGCGTTTGAGAGGGCCCCGGCAAGGAGACCGGCAATATTGGTAAAGGCCTCGGCAAGTTGTGGCAGTACGGGCAGGATTGCTTGTAGCGCGCTCATAAGGAGTTGACCGACCGCTAGGGCTATCTGCCCTAATACTTGGCCGATCTGAGCGCCGAGGGGGGCCAAAGTCTGAAAGATGATACTCATCGGTGACAGGGAGGTCACTAGCTGGCCAATCAGCGGGGCCGCCTGGGATAGGGCCGGGCCGAGGGTGGAAGTGAGCATGTCGCCAAGCTGGGACAGGGCCGGGCCGGCCGTCTGCATTACTGAGCTAAGGAAGGAGCCTAGCCCCTGGGCTATCGGAGCGAGAGCGGGGCCAATCTGAGCCGGTAGAGTACTTAGAGCGCCGGTGATCTTCTGCCCTATCTCAGAGGTCCTAATCCTAGATAGGCCTTCGGAGAGTTTAGCCATTCCGGCCTCGGCGGTCTCGGCCGCCGCGCCGAGCTTGTCTTTTAGCCCGCCGGTAAGCTTTTCCCCGAGACCGTCGAGGACGGCCTCCAAACGCGGTCCAAGCCACTCAGCAAGCCTTTGCACGGCCGGAGCGATCGCTGCCGTGACGTTATCGACGGCGACAGTCATCTCAAAAAGGGCTTTTTTCACGGCTGGGAATACAGGCGAGACAGCAACCTCACCAAGCCGGTTTATCGCGGCCATGAAATTAGCGAACTGGCCACGCGTGGTATCTGCCATTACCTTGCCGGTGCCCCCGACCGTGTCCTCCATAGCGGCTAGGAAGCCGGCGAGATCGACTTTACCGGCGGCTACCATCTTTCGGAGCTCGTCCGCTGTTACGCCGTAGTGGTCGGCAAGCTTTTTATAGATTGGGATGCCCCGGTCGGCTATCTGATTCATTTCCTCAGCCGATACGCGGCCGTTAGTTGCGACTTTGCCGAAGATAGCGCCCATTTCGCCCATGCCAACCCCGGCAATTTGAGCCGAGTCAGCTACAAGGGTCAGGTATCGGGTCATGTCTTTACCGGGTTTGATGCCAGCAGCGAAAGCCGAGGCCGCCGCCGTGGAAGCCTCATCGAGACCGTAGGCTGTTCCCTTTACGGCTTTGAGTGCGTCCGCTGAGATCTGTTTTACCCTGCTTGCTGAGACCCCAAGGGCGGTGAGTTTCTTGGTCGCGTCCTCGAGTTTCATCGCGCGTGCAAAGCCGCCTTTTGCGGCAAGGCCGGCTATCGCGGTCCCAATCCCTACGGCGGCGCCAGCGCCGAGCTTGCCAATGGTGCCGAGTTTCGCGCCGAAACTTTTCGAGGTTTTGGCGGCGTCTTCAAAGCCTTTTGTAAAGTCTTTCACCTCGGCAAGGAGAGAGACGATAACAGTATGTTTAGCCATGTTTAGCTCTTTCTTTCACTAGCTGGCAAAAGGCGGTGTATTCGGCGAGGGTAAGGGCGCGGTATTCGGACGGGGGTAGGCCTGTCGCTAGGCAGAAGGCGGCTAGTCGCCTAGCGGCTGGGTAGGGTCCGGCTCGTCCTCGACGCCGAGGACGGTCTCGACGATGCCCTCGACCTTGCTCACTGGCAGGGCGCGGATATCCTCGAGTGTTTCGCCGGTGCCGTTACGGCGGGCGGCAATGTATGCGAGGGCGATTAGTAGGCCAGCTTTAGGGGTGCCAGGGCTACCCATTTCGTCCATTGGTAGTCCGCTAATTTTTTCAAATTGTTCGAGTTCGCCCATGGTCAGGCGGTCAAGCATTGCGGAGGTGTCCATTTTCTTATTTCATTCCGTTCTTTTTTAGTAGTTTCTCGATGCCCTCATCGAAGGCGCGGAATTGTGCGGCGCGGGTATCTCGGAGGGCTTGGTCGAGGAAATGCACCGCGCGGATACGCCGGCGCGGCCACCCGTAGTTAATTACCGGAGCGTATGGCACGCGCGCCCCGCCGGCCCTCGATACAGCCTTAGTTTTGCCTCGGCCGGCTCTGAGAGAGCCTTTTAGCCGCCCGGTCTTTAATGGGACGAGTCCGGCGGCGCGGCGTACTACAATCATGCCGACAGAGTGCATTAGATCACGCATGTCCGTTGCGGCCGCGCCGGCCCGGTTCAAGTCCCTAATAGTCTCGTTTAGGCCGCTAATGCGGGCGTTTAAGCCAGCGTATTTGCCGCCCTTGTCTCGACTCATTTTTAGCCCAAAGGCGCGGCGGTACCGCCTGTGAGGGTCCAGTCCTCGACGGGTAGCTCGAGCTCAAAAGTCGCAGTCTCGTTAACCTCTGTAGACAAGGCCGGAGGCTTTTCAATCGTGCATTTACCGGTAACGTGCGGCTGGTCGTCGGTGGGCTTTTCATTACCGTGTACCGCGATCATAAACGGGACTGTTTCACCAACGTGATCGAACAGGAAGCGCCAAAGCGAGGCTTTAGCGGTCGACTGGATACCGGCGACTTTTAGCTGCATCGGGGTTCCGCCTACGTTGATGGACCCGAAGGTAGCGGAATCGTCTTTATCGACCGGTTCCAGGGTTACAGAGGACATGTCTGGCCAGTATTCGGTCTCGTTTAGTTTGAATCCTAGGCGCTTGCCGCGGATGCGGGGAGACTCTTTGAGTTTGGAAGCCATAATAGTTTGCCTTTCTTAGAGGGTGATCGTCGTGTGTATGATCGCGGCGGGCCAGGCCGGCCCGGCCCCAATCTGGAGAGTTTCTAGGGTTGTGGTCTCGGCCTCGAGGTCCATGTCGAGGTCTTCGAGAATCTCACCAAGGGCTAGGACGGCCCCGGCCGCGTCCTCGCTATTGGGTGATATGAGGGCGGGCTCGAACTTGTAAGATCGCCGTTCATAAGTGATCGGGGTTATCTCGGTTGGCGGGGCAATAAATAGGATTATTTGATCGGCTGCCAGGGCTGGGATCACCTCTGCCGGGTCTGTGATGATCGGGACGCCGGTCCCCTCGAGGGCCTCAGCGGCGGCCTCAGCCATTGCATCTATTGCGGTTTGTATCATGCTAGGCCCGCCCCTTTCAGCCACGGGGCAAGGATCGGGCGGGCCGGGGTTAGCGGGTCCAGGGCTGGCCTATAGTATGCTGGCGCGCTCTCGATCCCCTCGCCTAGGCCTGGCTGGGCCGATTGGGCACGCCGAGCCCAGAGATTACCGGCGACCTGCAAGATTGCCTGGTCTTTTACTTCTTCCGGTACGGAGGCGGTGCCGATGTGACGCTCGACGGTTCCGGTCGCGGCGGTAAGGCAGGAGACAACAAAAGCCTCGTCGGCTTTTGGCCCGGCCCGCAGGTATGCTCGTAGCTCGGTAGCGGTAACCATTTATTCGGCCTTGGTAAAGGTGATTGGTCGGATAGCGGCCGGGGCGGGCTCGAAATGAGCGGCGTACCCATAGACGGCGAAGTCCTTGGTAAGGTCCAAGACGTTCGTGTCCTGCAACCTTAGAGGCGCGCCGGGCGCTTCCTTGATCGCGATTGCTTCCTTGGCAAAGCCAGCAGCAGCATTACCCGCCCAGCCTGGCACGCGCACAACAGAAAGGTTAGCGAAGGTCGCGCTACCTGTAGCAACTGTTAGGGTGCCCTGTTGGCGATCCGGCGCGCCGGTAAACTGTAGCGCCTTTGGCGTGTATTCGAGCTTGGCAAGGGCAGCGTAGACCGCCGGCGAGACCGCGATCCCGTCTAGCGGGTAAGGGGTGTCGTCATAGGCGGCAAGTAATGCAAGGATCGTGTCGATCCATTCGTTCACGGTGCCAGCGGTGATCGAGCCGACAGCAAGGGCAGTGTTAGCTTTCACCCGTTCGGTAAAGACTGAGCGGGTTTTCGCTTCGATCTGCCTACCGTATTCGAGGGCCTGCAGGTAGAGGAGGTCATCCAGTAGGGAGACGCTCGAGCGGTCAATGGCCTGGAAGCTCATTTTACCGGCGCCGCCGTAAGTTAGGACCGGGGCGGACTTGACTTCATACTGGGCGGGCTTGCCAAGGGGCAGCGGGTCCCCCTCGTTGGCCTGTACCCCAACCTTGACAGTGCTCTCTCCTTTACGCTGAGCGTACTCGACCGTCATCCCCTCGGCGGGCAGGTCGGTTGTGTGGGTGAAAAGGTTGGTCACGGGCTGTTTTAGCTCGATGCGCCGCTCGAGATTGCCAAGCCAGGCAGGGCGGGCGACGGTATCGCCGATGACCGCGCCCTCATATGCGCGCTTGGCGAGCTCGGTCGCGCCAGGACGGGATTCCTTGCCAATTAGGGCGTGAGCATACTCACCAAGAGAGCGGAATACGAAGGGGATGCCCTCGGTCTCGTCTGGTCTGGTGGCTTCTCGCAGCTGGGCGAGGTCGCGGCTGAGGTCCTCGACCTGTTCCCTTAGCGGGTCGGTCACGGTGGTCAGGTCGGAGCGGGTCAGGGTCTGGGTCTCAGTTGGCATGGTTGGCCTTTCTCTAATTTCTGTAATCTGGGTGGTTTCGTATGCTGGGAACTCGACAACCGAATACTCTCGAGCTTTGACAGCCGTCCAGGTTATGAGGGTGGCCTCGTCCTGGACGGTTTCGGTGTGCTCGAGGCCGTCAAATCCTATGGACATGCGGGTTAAGACACCGTCAGTTATGAGGGTTGCGATATCCCGCCCGCGCGCGGTATCGCTAATCTCAGCAGTAATGACGCGGCCGGCGTCCGTGTCCTCGGCTTTGATAATTCGGCCGATCGGCTCGGTATGCCCATAGCGCAGTATCGCGCCGGTGTCATCGATAGAGCCGGGCGCGAACTTCTCTTTGAGGCCGTCCCAAAGAGTCGTCTCGGTATCGTACGGGACAGCAAGCGCGGTAATGGTCCGTCCTTCGGCCCCGCCGGTGTTATCGGCGGTAAGGTCAGCCAGAGCGCGGGTCTGTAGTCCCTCTAGCGGGCTAGTGTTCTGCATTGGTTTGATCTTCCTCGAGTGGGTTTAAGCCCTCGATCTTTCGGACTTCGTTAGGCGTTAGGAAGCCGTTTCTAAGGGCGATCTCGTGGGCTTGATAGCGCGTTAGGGTATCGGGGCGTAGGAAGGCCTCGAAGTTGAATCGGATGGTTTGCCCATTCGGGGCGAGGGCGGTGAGGGCTTCCTCGATCTTCCGCGTGTAAGTCATTAGGGTGAAGCGGATAAAGCTCAACCATTCTTGTTCGAGGTTGGAATAGGTCTTGCTTCCGCCCTCGACAGCGGCGAGCATGAGCGAGGCAGGTATACCGAAAAGTCGGCTAATGTCGACCGCGCTCATCTTCCTGCCTTCGATCCATTGGGCATCGCGGGGGTTGATGAAAAGGGGCGTGTAATGCATTCCCTTGGACAGGACTCGCACACGGGCGGGGTTGTCCTCGACCGGCAAGGGCACCCCGTCGGCGTCCCGGTAGTTCCACGCGTTGCGCATGGCTTTTAGCTGGTCTTGGGTTGCGTCCTGGTCGGTAGTCAAGATTCCGGCTGGCTGGCCACTATCGCGGAAATACTTAGCGGCATAGTCGCGCATGTCCAAAGCGCCGGCGAGCTCGACGCGGGCGGCCTGGATCGGGCCGAGACCAAAGAGAGAGCCGGGCAGGGGCATTAGCGCTAGGTGCTGGATACGGTCCGCGCCGTAGGTCCGGCCCCGATACGAAACTGTTTTTGCCCCGGTTTTTGGGTCTACAATCGGGGTGGCTTCGGCGGGGTTGAGGGCCTCGAGTAGCATGTCCCGGCCTTGTCCGGTTGCCATAATGTAGGCATTTCCCCCGGATGCTAGGGACAGGGCAAGGGCCTCGAGGAAGTCGGAGCGGGATTGATGTAGGTTCGGGCGGCGAACGTACGGGGGAACTCCCTCGGTGACGGTAGTGCCGGATCGCTCGACTTGTAGGGGTAGCTGGGCGACGGAGGTCGCGATGATCTGGATCGCGCGATAGACACCAGACAGGCCACATGCCGCCGATACCGAAAGCGAGGCGTTTTCGGAGCGTCTTAGGGCCGGAGGGATGCTTATCCCAGCCCCGCCGGCAGCTTGTCGGGTTGCGGTTGGGCCTTTCAGCCATTGGCTAATCGCGCGGGTAATGCTCATAGCCCAGAGGCTAGGCCGCCGGGCGCGCGTTTGGCCAGGCTGGGCAACCGTTACAGGCCTTTACGGGCCTTTACGATCCGCCTAGGCTACGATCAGCGGGGTTACCTCGGCGACTTGGTGCGTATGGGCATATATGCCTATCGAGAGAGCGATTAGGGAGGGTATCGGAGCGGTCGACCGGTCGCGGTCGAATAGATCAACTCCGTTGCGGCGGCGTATTTGGGCGTTAGCGATAGCGATCCGAAAAGCTTTTGATCCGTCTTGGATTAGCTTTGCCTCGTCACGGGCGGCAGTTAGGAGAGTCTGATCGGCAAGGGCACGCTCGGAAAAGCTAAGCGCCTTAACGGGTAATTGGTCGGCGAGTGCGTCAACAAGGCGGGCGGCGGGGCCTTTCGAGTCAGCGGCAAAGACTTTTACCCCGCGCGCGGTAAGGTCCTCGAGGTAGTCTTTTACCCACCCGGTACCGGGGGCTTGGTGCAATAGCTTGCCGACGGGCCGGCCGGTCGGGGTGGTCCATGAGGCAACTACCGCTGCGCACTCATTACCGGCGGCGAGATCAAACCCTACTGTCACGTCCTCCAGGGCCGGCGGGGCCAGCTTGGGAAAGTCCTCGGCGAGTAGGTCCCAATCCTCCAAAGGCATGAGGGTCGCAGCAACCTCAGTAAGCCGGTTACAGTATGCTCTAAGCCATTCCCCTCTCGGTAGGTCGATTTCATCGCGGAGGGCTTCCTCGGTAATCGTGTTACCTAAAGCGGGGTGAAAGGACCACCAGACGGCCGGATCGTATGGGTCGGCGCCCTCGGCCATTTCCCAGCTAAAATAAGCCAGGCGCGGGGTTTCACCTTTCAAAGACGCGCCAACCATACCGTTCATGAACGTTGATGCGGCCGTCCCTTTGGTCGAGGTGTACCACCGCTGCGCTTGGCCGTGTAGGGTGATCTGCGCGGGTCTGATCCCGCCCATAATCGCCCGGCCCTGATCGGCGGTAAAGTTCCAGATCTCATCGAGATCAACGTACGGGGTGGTTTCACCGTGGACGGCTTCCTCGTTCGGGGTGAACTGGGCCAGGTCAGCGCCGTTACAGGTAAGGGTTAGGCCGGCGTCGCCTTTACCCCGCCGAGGGTGAAAAAGAGGCCCAATTATAGAGTGATCTACCGCGTCGACCATGTCTAACATGCGCTTTGAGGCGTGTTTTTGGGTCTGGGCGGTGCAGAAAAGATGAGTAGCCGGGTTTATTACCATCCGGTACACGCGCAACGGTCTAAGTAGGGTTGTTTTACCGGATTGGCGCGGGGTCGATACAAGCACATCGTTGTAATGGTAGACTCGCCGCCCTCTCGAGTCACGGCGGTATTCTGTTCCGATAGCCCATATGTGCCGTTGGTAGGGCATGGGTTCAAAGCCGAGGGCACGGGCAACGCGGGTTATAGAGGGTTCCTCGGTGTAATAAGAGTAGTCGCGGCGGGGCGCGTGAGCTGGGGCGGGGAAATGCGTAAAAGTCCGAAGTGTAGTAGCCATGAGCGAGCCTAATCAGTTGGTGCCACGTCGAAGGGGCCGGGTTCGTCCGTGTCAGCGGCGAAAAGCTCGGTAAGCCGATCAATCACACTTACTTCCTCGCTTTTTGGCTCTGGAAGGCGGGCCGATACCTCGTTCAAAGCTTTTATGAGGTTGGCTTGCCCGCTTGCGGCGTCTGTTGGTTTGATCCGGTCTACCGCGCGGGCTGATCTGAGGACCAGAGTTTTTAGGCCGGCCTGGGCCGCGTTCATTACCCCGGTTTTTTCTAGGTATTCGATCTGGGTTTTAAATGATTGCTCGACATCGCCGATAATCTCATTTTTTTCTGGGGTTTTTACGCTAAATAATGCCAATTCATCCATACTGGGCGGGCCTTCTTTCGGATGGGTTTCAGGCCGGTTTTAATAGTGGGTTTGGGGAGGGAAGTCCGGCAGGGGCGAGGTGGAGCCGCCCCAGCCTCGAGCGAAAAAACACGCCCGCGCGGCCAGCCGTAACATCGCGGTCTCATGTGAAGTATCCAAGCCCAGACTCGATTAGGCCCCCCGGCCCCGCGTATCCGCGATTACCGACCGAGCTATTACAGCGCCGATGGGCCGGCCGGCAAGACTCGAGGGTCGTCAGCCCGCCTTTAGACCTCGGTGTTAGATGTTCGACGGACTCATCGCCCGGCCTGATCGGTAGACCACAGATGCAGCAGCGCCAGCCATACAGCCGGAGCAACTCGAGAGTGAACGCGCGGCGCGCTTTACCAGACCGAGTGAGCCAGTCCTCGCCGCACCTCATGATATTACCCCAGTAGCGGGCAGTGTACCGCCCCGGCGCCGCTCGGTAATATACCTGGCCACATCCGCCGGGACGTACCGTACTGACCTACCCACCTTGACAAAGGCGGGGCCGGTACCCCGCTTCCTCATATGCGAGAGCTGGCAAGGTGACACGGCTAGCACCTCGGCGGCCTCGGCCGGGGTCCAAAGGCGATTATCATTAATCGGTCTCATAGCCCTGGATATCCATCCGATAAGTCGCTACACCAATACGAAGGATGTCCCGCGCCGATGCGAGAGCGTTAGAAAAGCTAATCTGCTGGCAACTCATCGAATACGGCGAGCCGCCCGCTATCCGGTGCATACCGTCAGTCAATAGATCAATAGCCATCTTAGCCGCTTCGATTTCTTCGACTTCTCTCATGCGCGCTTCCTCCTTGCCATTGCAAGAGCGAGGGCAGGCCCGGCGTATCCCTGCTTCTCGAGCTGTGCGACATCCGGGTCAGCAGAAGTACCCATAAGAGCCGGCTCGGCCGCTGCAGCCGGGTTTAGTGCCCCGCCTGCTGCTTTGTTGCGCTGCGCGTCCCACTCGGCAAACAGATTAGGCGGTAAGTGGTTTAGCTTGCATTGCGGACACCGATCAGGGCGGGCAAAGCCGTGGGAGCAATGCACGCCCGCTAATCGATCTGGCGAGATACTCGGAATAGCTGGCATTTCTTTACCTTTCTTAGGTGAGATACTTCGGCGGTGAGTTGAGTGGGTACACTCACCACCCTTTAAGGTGTGAGGGTCTTTACCTAGTTCTTCTTGGTCTGAGCTGGGTAAACGCTTGCCGCGATTTCTGAAACACAGTTTGTACAGATTGGCCAAGCGCTTTGAGGTCTCGAGGCGGTGCCGGCGAGTGTTCTCGTCATTGATCGGGCGGGCAAGATTAATCAGGGCAGCAAGGGCGCGTTTAGAGACACGGAATGTGCCAGCAGTGGGCTTGCCATCAATAACACCGCCCCGGTTCCAGGTAATGACACCGAGGCCCTCGAGTACCCAAAGACAACGCCGTGTCCAGTCCTTTGAAAGGCCGGTACGGACGCTAATCTGATACGCTGTACCCCGTCCGCTCAAACTCGGCGTTTTGTAAAGATGGTCCACTAGAGCGCGCAGTGTTGAACGCACCCCTTGCCATCGGCGACCGGTCAGAGGGCCCCAACCGGCATGTGAGAGCATCCCTATAAGCATCGGGCCGGGCATCCCAGCGGTAGCGGGCCTCATGCGCCCATCTCGATTGAGTCAAGGATGAATAGACCGAGCGCCGCCCAAAGGCAAGCAATCGAGGACAACAGGAAGATAGCTACTCCATAAGACCGGGTAATCGGATCAGCTCCATATAGGCCAAACCAAACGCCTAGCACGCCCCCGATAATGAAAAGGACGGTCAGCAGCAGCAGGCCCCAAATCAGGACGCGACGAACTTTAATAGCCCTCATCACTCGACTCCTTCTCGAGAGTGCGGCTAATAAGCTTCTCGACTAACAGGGCCCGTGTCTCTAGATCCCTAAGGGCATATTCGACACCTACCGGTAAATCCCTACCCATGTAAGCCACGCCAAGGACCGGCAAAACCTCGCCTAGGGCATCGGCAGCATCATGCAAAGACCTAAAACGATCCGGGTTACTCATCATCACGCCCCCTAATCGGGTGAGGCGACTCAGCCGTAACACCAGCAAGAAAACGGGGTGTTATGACCAACTGAATGCCTAGGCCAGCCAGGGCCTCGAGATCAGCGACGCTAAACGCCGTAAGCCCGTTGAGGCGCCGATTAAAGGAAGGTTGCGACATACCTAAACGGGAAGCTAAGACCGACTGCGAAATCCCTTCGGCGGCCATATACTCGCGCACTCGATCGCACACGTTCGTTTGAGTAGTGTTCATATTGCGTATGCTATGCATTTTTCGCACAACTTACAAGCATGTAATTATCAATTATGCAATAAGATGCTCCACACCTTGCTAGACTATGCGCTAATCGAATAAGGTAACAGCATGAGCACTACACTATTGGCGAGACCGACCTCGGCAGGCGATATCACTACCCTTAATATCAAGCTGCTTTTAACGCGGGCAGGATGGACCGGATCAGATTTAGCAAGGGCGTTAAGGATCAATCAGACTCAAATCTCTAACCGAATGACCGGGAAGACAGAGTGGAAGATCAGCGACCTTGAGTCGATCGCAACACTATTCAACACAACCCCTTGGGCACTCATGACGCCTGCGCCCGGTGACGAGTGGCGCCCCCGACAGGACTCGAACCTGCAACCTCGGGATTAGAAGGCCCTTGCTCTATCCATTGAGCTACGGAGGCAACGCCCCCACTTTAGCGGCTTTGCCACAGAAATTACTACTCTGACTACCCCTACCCGGCGGGATAGGGATGTTATTTGGGGCACTACCGCCCTTCCACCCGGTCCCGCAGTTACAACCAGTGAGCAAAACGTAACCGAAAAGATCTAGTGTTAGATGTATGAGTAGTGAAAAAACTGTCCAGGGCACTCCCCTGGTGTGGATAGATTGCGAGATGACCGGCCTCGATTTGGACAAGGACTGCCTAATTGAGGTGGCGGTAATTGTTACCGATGCAAATCTAAAGATGCTCGATGCTGGCTTCGACATCTTGATCAAGCCACCACAGAGCGCGCTCGACAACATGAATGACTTCGTGCGCAACATGCACACCACTTCCGGTCTTCTGGAAGAGCTGGATGGTGGAGTCGACGTTGCCACTGCGCAACAGGCAGTGCTTGACTACATCAAGCGTTTCGTCCCTACCGCAGGTAAGGCACTCCTGGCAGGCAATTCCATTGGCACTGACAAGACTTTCCTAGCCAAGGAAATGCCCGAAGTAATCGACTACTTGCACTACCGAGTAATTGACGTATCGTCCGTGAAAGAGCTTGCCCGCAGGTGGTACCCACGCAGCTTCTTCCACGCTCCCGAGAAGCACGGTGGGCACCGAGCACTTGCCGACATCATCGAATCACTTCAGGAACTGCGCTATTACAAAGAGCTACTGTGGCCACACGACGATGGGCCGACCAGCGAGGAGTGCAAGCAGGTAGCGAAGGAAGCAGTAGAGCACACCAAGCAAGAAACCGAGGCGCTCGGAGACCCCGAGGTTCGCTGATCCCTATGGTGAGGTGAAACACGCCCTCAGTTTTTTGCTTCTTGGCACCAACATTGTGTAACATCTAATCCGTTGCCTGTTGGTGACAATGGTGGCTGTAGTTCAGCTGGTAGAGCACCTGGTTGTGGTCCAGGACGTCGCGGGTTCGAGTCCCGTCAGCCACCCCAGTCTGGCGGCTAGCGTAAGCTAGCCGCCTTTTTGTTTAACTGCTCAGCAAGGCCCGCCCCCTACTGCCCCTTACAACAATCACGCTGAACTGGACAAACTTGCCTAAGAGAAACGTTTGGAACTAAAGTTCGTGTAGTCGAACAATCTAACACGGGTATGCTAAATAATGTCTACAGCTACACTTGAAAAATCTGCCCCGGAAGCAACCGGGGCAAAAGCGCGAATGATTGCGCTCCTTGGCCCTGCATTCGTTGCCGCTGTTGCGTACGTCGACCCCGGCAACGTCGCAGCAAACATCACTGCCGGCGCAAAGTACGGCTACCTCCTGGTATGGGTACTGGTGCTAGCCAATGCGATGGCGGTTCTAGTTCAGTATCAGAGCGCAAAGCTCGGCCTAGTAACAGGAAAGTCCCTCCCCCAGCTACTCGGGGACCGCATGGCCAAACGGTCGCGCATTGCCTTCTGGCTACAAGCCGAGATCGTAGCTGCCGCTACCGACCTTGCTGAAGTTATTGGCGGGGCTATCGCCCTGAACTTGCTCTTCAATGTTTCGCTCCTGACAGGCGCAATCATCACCGGCTTCGTATCGATTCTGTTGCTGCTGGTACAAGGAGAAGATCGCCAACACATTTTTGAACGTGTGGTGCTCGGATTGCTCCTAGTTATCACCTTCGGATTCATGGCTGGCCTCGTGCTAGATCCGCCCTCTGCAAGCGGTACCCTAGGCGGCCTAGTTCCGCGCCTAAAGGGCACCGAGACAGTTCTGCTTGCCGCCTCCATGCTGGGCGCAACAGTAATGCCTCACGCCATCTACCTTCACTCCTCGCTGGTAAACCACCGTTTTGCAGATCGCTCACACAGCTTGAAGCGACTGCTGCGGGCCAGCAAGTTTGACGTTACTTGGGCACTAATTCTTGCCGGATTAGTAAATATTGGTCTTCTGCTACTTGCGGCCTCTTCCCTATTTGGCGTAAAAGGCACTGACACTATCGAGGGCGCACACGGAGCCATCGTTTCCCACCTTGGCAGTGGAATGGGAATCATCTTTGGCATTGGTCTTCTAGCCTCGGGGCTAGCGTCAACTTCCGTGGGTGCATACGCAGGGTCGGAAATTATGTTGGGACTGCTGCACGTCAAGGTCCCCTTGGTAGTGCGCAGACTAGTAACCCTAATTCCCGCACTAATTATCGTGGGGGCCGGCATGGACCCAACCCTCGCTCTCGTATGGAGCCAAGCGCTACTGAGCGTGGGCATTCCCTTCGCCATCATCCCTCTAATGCGTTACACCGCGAAGAAAGAGATCATGGGCGAATACGTTGATTCCACCGCAATCAAGGTAATCGGATTCATCATCACCGCGCTGATTGTCTGCCTGAACCTTGCTCTGCTCTACCTAACAGCAGCAGGTATCGAATAGGCCCTACACACAAAGGTGCTCCGCCACAGTTACTGTGGCGGAGCACCTTTTTACGTAAAATACGGGCGAGGCCCCGAGATCTTTACCAGAAAGCACGCATTGCAATACCGTCGGCAAAGGTGTCGAGCGCGCCCTCCGTGTCCTTCAAATAAAGGAGCGCATCCACTAGCGAAACTTCCATCACGTAGTAGCCGCCCTTGCCGTCCTCGACTAGGTCGATGCGGTTAAACAAGAACTGCTCGTCGCGTCCTAGGCGAGCCCTCACATGCGCGTGCAGCGCGGTACGGATCTCTTCGCCCCAATGCCACTCTCGTTCGGTACCGGTCTGGGACACAATCACCTCGTCATAGATCTCGTCGTCGCGAGTCTCGGCAGGATGCAGCATCGCCCTCTTCTTCACGGCGTGAGAAATGATCCCGTTGATGTAAACCAGAGACATTTCGCCATGCTCGTCTACCTCATCAATGTAGCGCTGCACCATCACGGTCTCGCCACTGGACAGAAGATCCATAGCCTGTGCAAGCGCCTTCTGCCTGTGCGAAACAGTATTGGCAGTGTAACGGCCCATGTCCCGACCGCCTGAGGAAACCGCCGGTTTGATCACGAAATCGCCGCTGGCAGGGAAACGAGAATGCACCTGGTGCTTAGTAAGCCCCATGCTGGGTTCAAGCCACGTAGTAGGAATTATGCGAAGCCCCAGCTTTTCCAGCTGCTGCAAGTAGTGCTTGTCCGAATTCCATTCCTGAATATCGGGGTGATTTAGCAACCTGGGTACGGAATGCGCCCACTGTAGATATTCCTTCCGCCTGCGCGGATAATCGCGTACCGAACGAGTAACCTGCGCAGCAGAATCCGACCAGTCCACCGACTTGTCGTCCCAGCACACTACATAAGGGTCCAAGCCGCGATCCGAGAGAGCATCAAGGAGCCCCTCGTCATCGCTTTGCAAGTTTGGAAATTCGGTACATGTCACCAAATTTAGCCGCGGTTTGCTCATTATTTCTATACCCCTTAACGCAGGCCCTGAGGGCGCTGTAAAGCTAGTTCGATTAGTTTGGTAATAAGGTCAGAGTAACTCATACCTGCCTCTTGCCATAGCAGCGGATACATAGAAAACGGCGTGAAACCGGGCATAGTGTTGATCTCGTTTACAGTGATCTGCCCTGTCTCAAGATCAGCGAAACAATCCACTCGGGCTAGTCCCTCGCACCCCATGGCATCAAAGGCCGCCACCGCAATGTCCTGAGCCTTCTTCATGAGCTCATCCGGCAGCGGCGCCGGGATGACCAGAGAAACAGCATCGTGATCGACGTACTTGGTCTTGTAGTCATAGAACTTCTGCTCGTTCTTGACCTCAATTTGCCCCAAAACCGATGCTTTCGGCTGTTCTCCGGCAGGAGCGCCCAACACCGCGCATTCCACTTCGATCCCCTTAGTCAACGCTTCGACGATGACACGCGGATCGTGCCTGCGTGCCTCCTCGATCGCTGCGGGAAGATCTTCTACGGCCGTAACCTTTGTGATCCCTAGCGATGAGCCAGCGCGAGCCGGCTTTACGTATACCGGCAGCCCTAAGGCCCCCAGCCGATAGAGGACTCCATCCTGATCACTGCGCCACTGATAGTCAGTTACCAGCTGCCAGCGGCCGGCCGGAATTCCCTGCTCGGTAAGGATAGTTTTGGTAGTCGGCTTGTCCATGCAAGCAGCAGAGGCGAGCACTCCACAGCCTACGTACGGCAGCCCCGCCATCTCGAGCATGCCCTGAATGGTGCCGTCTTCGCCATACGGTCCGTGCAGAAGAGGAAAAACCACATCGACATTTCCCAGATCTGCAGCTTCTACGATCTCGCCCTCTTCCAAAATGATTTCGAGGGCGCGCCCCTCGCCTGGAACGATGTCCATCCGCGACTTGTCTCCGGCGATAGTTGCCCCGCTGTCGCCCTCAAGCCGGTACAACGTCGGGTCGTCGGGCACATTTACCCACTTTCCCTCCGGAGTAATTCCGACCGTAAGGACGTCAAACTTAGAACGGTCGATGTTCTCGAGGACACCCGCTGCGGTAGAGCATGAGATTGAGTGCTCACCAGAGCGACCGCCAAATACAATCAGCACACGCGGTTTCATTTGGGAAGAGTTCACCGTTTTACGGTACCGCAGTTTTCCCCTTCTTCCCGTACAACTTGCCTTGCTAAACAAGTTTGATGTCTACACCGTCCATCTTGCGTGATCTACCCATCAGATATTCACCCATATCAGCTATGGAACCGCCTTCAACTACTACTTTCGCTACTGCTTCAGTGATAGGCATCTCTATTCCGCGAGCCCGCGCAATAGTGATCACCGCCTTTGCAGAACGGGCCCCTTCAACCACACCCGCCGAGACTTTGAAGGCTTGCTCCCGGGCCATTCCGGATCCCATGTTGAACCCAAAAGTAAAATTTCTAGACTTTGCTGACGAACAGGTAGCTACTAGATCTCCGACACCAGCCAGCCCGAGGAACGTTGCCTCATCTGCCCCCAGTGCTTTTCCAAAGCGAGCCATCTCTGCAAGCCCACGGGTGATCAGCATGGAGCGAGTATTTGTCTGATACCCCATTCCAGCAGCAGCCCCTACCGCCACCGCAATGACATTTTTGACTACTCCGCCGACTTCGGCGCCAATCACATCCGTCGAAAGATAAGGCCGAAACAGCGGCGTAGAAAAGAGCGGGCATACCTGCTGCGCCCGCGCCAAATCCGAACATGCTGCTACCGCGCCAGCCGGCTGCCCTTCTGCGATCTCGGCAGAAAGATTTGGTCCAGAGACCACCACGACCTGACTGCGATCAATCCGCAAAGCATCGGCTAACACGTCTGCCATAAAGAGGTTCGTTTCTGCTTCTAGCCCCTTAGACAAGGACACCACAGTAACGTCTTTTGGCAGTGCCAGTCTGCTAGCTACCTGACGTACCGCAGCCGATGGCAAAGCCATCACTAGGACGGATTGGCCTGTGAGCACCCGGTGCAAATCAGTGGAGGCAAAACAGCTTGAATCGAGTCCCTGAAAAGATCGGGAATTACGCGCCCAAACGCTGACTTTCGTACCCGCTTGCACCATCAGCGATGCAAATACTTTGCCCCAAGCGCCGGCCCCAATAATCGCAGCTTCTTTGCTTGTTCCCACGCCCGCCACGTTATCACCTGCCCGTTATTGCCTCAGCCACGCTAGTCAAAAGGCTTACGCAACCGCTGCCAAATAGACCGCTTCTTGTACGGACGCTTGGAACGAGATTTCTTAGTTGGTTCGAACGGCTGGGCCGGAGGTACTTCCCCGCGAATCTGAGCAACCCCCTGCGTTAGGGCTTTCATGATTCGTGCAGTCGCCTCTTTGACAGCCTCGTGATCTTCGACGCCTCGCTCGTACAGATCCTCTAGGTATACCGGTTCCATCGCCCTCATCGTGATCTTCGTCGGGGGATACAGCTTCCACTTCGACGACCGCTGCGGGAGCACTTCTAGGGCGCCCCACTGTGCGATAGGGATAACGGGAACATGCGTGCGCAGGGCGAGCCTTGCTGCCCCGGTTTTTCCCCTCATAGGCCAGAAATTCGGATCCTCGGTAAGTGTCCCCTCAGGGAAAATACCGACACATTCGCCAGCCAGCAAAGCCTTCTCAGCCCCTGCCAGGGCATCACCGGCCCTGTCGGAACCTCGGTATACGGGCACCTGCTTGCACTTCCGCATGATGGCTCCCAACACCGGAATGTCGAATAACTCAGCCTTTGCAAGCATCCTAGGCGGGATTCCGGCCTCACCTAGAAAATACATGAAAGTCAGCGCATCGAAATTAGTGGCATGGTTAGACACGGCAATGAAGCCACCTTCCGGCAGATGCTCTTGGCCAGCCCAATCCTTCTTAGTAATAGCCGCCACCGCAGTCTTGGCAACATTGAAACAGAATTTGTAGAAAGATCCGAACTCTCGCATGGGCCCTATTCTACAGGCGCTAGCACTTTCAATCTTTGCGACGCAGTGGCCACCTCAACGCTCCCTTGCCAAAGCGCATCGCCGTCGGCATACGCAACAATGGGGACCAACGGGGTAATTTTCGCCCACGCCAGCCGGGTCACCTCGTAGAATTCGTTTTCCTGTATCTTACCGGCGTTCGCCATGGAAACAGCCTGGAGGATCTTCCTTACGGACGGCGGCTTGCGGAACGTGACCAGTTCAAACATTCCATCGCCGAGGCTCCCCGAAGCAATCTTGATGCCACCGCCAATGACAGAAGTATTAGCGCAGGTAGCTAAATACGCGTGATGGCGATACCTCCGCCGCTGCCCAGTTTCATCGCGAAACTCAATTAGATACGGGAAGGGCTTGTATCGGAGCGCGGCTTGAAGAAGAGCCGACCGATACCCCAGTGCACCCGGAATTCTAGAAGCGTTAGCCGCGGCGTTAATCGCCGCATCTATACCTGTAGAAACCGCCCCTAAACAGTACTTAACTTGGCCACTTTGTCCTGTGACCCGCAGCATATCTACCTGCCGGGAACAGTATCCTTCAAACCCGGCAAACACTTCCCCCACATCCAAAGGCAGCCCCACCGAGCGGACAAAGTCGTTGCCGCTGCCCGCAGGAATAGGCAGCAATATCTTCTGCCATGCCGCAACCGTCGGGGCACAGGCAGCCACAAACCCGTCTCCGCCAATAGCTACAACCACGTCTATGTCCAGCGCGCAGGCATGCTCCACTACCTGGCTGACTTCCTTAGCCCACGAGACTTGCTGAGCCAGTAAGACGTTACCGCGCCTCGACAGTTCTTTGACTACCTGCCGGAGGCATCTAGCAGAGTGGCCCCTACCCGAACGGGTAGAGGCCAAAACAGCAAAAGACAGACTCACTGCACCAGTTCCACGTCAGCGTCCAGAGCCTCCAACTTAGAGATGAAATGCTCGTAACCACGCGAAATCATATTGATACCCCGCACATTGGAAGTGCCCTCAGCTGCAAGAGCAGCAATCAGATGCGAAAAGCCACCGCGCAGATCAGGTATTTCAATATCGGCCCCGTGGAGCGGGGTGGGACCCGAGATTACCGCCGAATGGAAGAAGTTCCGCTGCCCAAAGCGACACTCCAGACCGCCTAGACATTCGCGGTAAACCTGGATTGTTGCGCCCATTTCACGCAATGCAGAAGTGAAACCAAAACGGTTCTCGTAGACCGTCTCGTGAACAATTGACAACCCCTCAGCCTGAGTAAGCGCAACGACAAGCGGCTGTTGCCAATCGGTCATGAAGCCCGGATGCACGTTCGTCTCTAGGGCAATCGACTTTAGCGCGCCGCCCGGATGGTAGAAGCGGATGCCGTCCTCGTCCACCTCGAAAGCGCCGCCTACCTTGCGGAACACGTTCAGGAACGTCGTCATGTCCCCCTGGTGAGCGCCCTCGACAAAGATGTCTCCCTTTGTAGCCAGAGCGGCAGACGCCCAGGAAGCGGTCTCGATGCGATCAGGCAAAGAAGTGTGACTGTATCCGGTAAGGCGCTTCACGCCCTCAATCCTGATGGCGCGGTCGGTATCTACCGAAATAATGGCGCCCATCTTCTGGAGGACGTTGATCAAGTCAATGATCTCGGGTTCAACGGCTGCACCGCGCAGCTCGGTGATACCTTCCGCACGTACAGCGGTGAGTAGCGTCTGCTCTGTGGCTCCAACCGAGGGGTAGGGCAGCTCAATTACCGTGCCTTTCAGCCCATTCGGAGCACGCAGATGGATACCCGCCTCCATCTTGTCGACGATCGCTCCGAAGCCGCGAAGAATATTCAGGTGAAAATCGATCGGCCTGCCACCAATGTTGCAACCACCTAAGTCTGGGATAAAGGCCTCCCCCAACCTGTGCAACAGCGGTCCACAAAACAGAATTGGAATTCTGGACGAGCCGGCGTGAGCATCAATGTCGGCCACGTGAGCAGAATCGACATTTGTGGGATCCATCTTGAGGACACCACCAGCCTGGTCATAGTCAATCTTGACCCCGTGCAACTGCAGCAGGCCACTGACCACGTCCACGTCGCGAATCAGGGGAACAGAACGGAGTACCGAGGGCCCATCGCCTAGTAGAGCCGCAACCATGGCTTTGGGAACAAAGTTCTTAGCGCCACGGACTCGGATACGCCCCTTGAGGGGTTTCCCGCCGTTGACACGCAAAATTCCACCCATACTTCCTCCAATTAGATGCGGCAAAGACTATACGAGTTTATTCTACGTTTGGTCTAGCTGCTTCCACCTTCGCTGATGGCAAATGTTTAGCGGGTAAGGTCACTGGTTTGAAGCCTGGACGGGCAGCTTCGAAGGCATCAATTTCGCCCACATGTGCAAGCGTGATCGAGATGTCGTCCATCCCTTCCATGATGCGCCAACACGTGTAATCATCCAGTTCAAAATGACAAGAATAGTCGCCGGCGCGCACTGACCTGTCAGTGAGGTCCACGCTGATTTCCATACCGGGATGCGCCTCCAGGCGCTGCCAGACCTCTTCCAGATCCGAGGGCGAAATCACTCCGGCTACCAGCCCCTGTTTTCCGGCATTACCGCGAAATATGTCTGCAAACTTTGGCGATAACACCACTCGAAAGCCGTAGTCTTTGAGCGCCCACACCGCATGTTCGCGCGAGGACCCGGTTCCAAAATCAGGCCCTGCTACCAGCACGCTGCCCTGGGCATAGGCGGGATTGTTCAAAACAAAGTCAGGCCGATTCCGCCAGGAAGCAAAAAGGCCATCAGCAAAACCAGTCTTCGTTACTCTCTTTAGGAAAACTGCGGGGATGATCTGATCGGTATCCACGTTGGAGCGCCGCAGGGGCACTCCGATTCCGGTGTGCTTTATCAGCTTTTCCATTTCCCTCTCCTTACAGGTCTGCTGGCGATGACAGGGTGCCGCGCACGGCAGTAGCGGCTGCTACCAGCGGGGACACTAGGTGAGTACGCCCACCCTTGCCCTGTCTTCCTTCGAAGTTGCGATTTGAGGTCGAGGCCGACCTTTCTCCTTCACGCAGTTTGTCCGGGTTCATGCCGAGACACATAGAGCACCCTGCGTTGCGCCATTCGGCCCCGAAATCTTTGAAGATCTTGTCCAGCCCCTCCGCTTCTGCCTGCAGTCGCACCCGAGCCGATCCGGGGACGACTAGCATGCGCACACCGCTAGCTTTGTGGCGCCCTCGCACAATTTCGGCGGCAGCCCGTAGATCTTCGATACGACCGTTGGTGCACGAACCAAGAAACACCGTGTCAATTTTTATGTCACGCAGCGCCGTGCCTGGGGTGAGTCCCATGTACTGCACCGCTCTGCGGGCGCTGGCACGGGTAGTTTCATCGCAGAATGTTTCTGGATCCGGCACATACCCACTCAGAGGAGCCCCTTGTCCAGGGTTAGTGCCCCAGGTGACGAAAGGTTCCAATTCTTCCCCTTCCAGGACTATCTCGGCGTCGAAAATGGCATCCGGATCAGAGTGCAGCCCCCTCCAGTACTCAACGGCCTCATCCCACTGTTTACCTTCCGGAGCATGCGGACGTCCCTTCAGATACTCGAAGGTAACCTCGTCTGGCGCGATCATGCCGGCACGAGCGCCCGCTTCAATAGACATGTTGCAAACTGTCATGCGCCCTTCCATGGACAGCTCTTCGATCGCGCTCCCCCGATATTCGATGACGTAACCGGCTCCGCCACCGGTACCGATCTTGGCAATGACTGCCAAGATGATGTCTTTTGCTCCGGTCCCAGCCGGGAGGTGGCCATTAATTGTTACGGCCATTGTCTTGAACGGTTGCATTGGCAGCGTCTGCGTAGCCAGGACATGTTCCACTTGCGAGGTACCGATGCCAAACGCCAAGGCTCCAAACGCACCGTGAGTTGAGGTGTGCGAATCGCCGCAGACTACCGTCATGCCCGGTTGAGTAAGTCCTAATTGGGGCCCAACCACGTGGACGATTCCTTGGTCAGCATCTCCTAACTGGTGCAGCCTAATGCCAAATTCCTCGGCGTTATCGCGCAGTGTCTGCAGCTGCAGCCGCGAAGTCGGATCCGAAATGGGTAGGTCTATGTTCAGCGTCGGAGTGTTGTGGTCCTCCGTGGCAATCGTGAGATCTGGGCGGCGCACCGTTCTGCCAGCTTGCCTCAAACCGTCAAATGCTTGCGGCGAAGTCACTTCGTGGCACAGGTGCAGATCAATGTAAAGGAGGTCGGGGGCCCCATTTTCGCCATGGTAAACCACGTGGTCTTGCCAAACTTTTTCTGCCAAGGTTTTACCCATTTGCCTCACTCCTTTGCTGATTTCCGGTCCTTCACCAGGGGATTTCTGACCACGATACTTGCAATCTTGCTCACTGAGATGGCAATATCAGTCTATGGACAAAGCGAAAAATACCAGCGGCGTCGGTGTACTCGACAAAGCCGCGCTGGTACTTAGTGCCCTTGAATCAGGACCGGCTACCCTTGCCCAGTTGGTGTCGGCAACACATCTAGCTCGCCCCACAGCGCACAGACTCGCAGTGGCATTGGAATATCACCGCTTCGTGGCACGCGATATCCAAGGGCGATTCATCTTGGGACCCCGATTAGCAGAACTCTCCTCAGCCGCTGGCGAGGACAGACTCCTGGCGTCGGCAGCTCCCATTCTTAATGCTCTGCGCGATCACACTAAGGAATCCGCCCAGCTTTACCGCAGGCAGGGCGACCAACGAATTTGCGTTGCAGCCGCAGAACGCCCGGTAGGCCTGCGCGACTCCATCCCGGCAGGAGCTACTTTGTCCATGAAAGCCGGCTCAGCGGCTCAGATACTTTTGGCATGGGAAGAGCCAGACAGGCTGCACCGAGGACTTCACGGGGCATCTTTCACTGCGACCCAGCTGAGTCAAGTACGCAGGCGCGGCTGGGCACAATCAGTCGGCGAACGCGAAGCGGGAGTAGCTTCGGTCTCAGCTCCTGTCCGGGGCCCTTCGGGAAGGGTAATTGCAGCGGTCTCCATTTCGGGACCAATCGAGAGAATGGGACGCCAGCCAGGACGGATGCACGGCCCCGCCCTCGTCGCTGCCGGAAATAGGCTTTCAGAGTTCTTGCGCCGCGCCGAGGAACTGCACTCCCAGCATATGCGCGAGTCGTCGGGGCGATAGATCGCAGGCAGGCGGGGGCGGATCTAGGTAAAGTGGGCTTTATGCGTCGCACCCTACTTGTAACTAACGATTTCCCGCCTCGTCTTGGGGGCATCCAGACCTTCTTGCAGAACTACGCTAGTCGACTTCCTGCTGAAGACCTGGTGGTTTACGCGTCCTCATACAAGCGCAACGACCGCGGCGGCGAGTGCGCCAGCTACGACGCCACGGTTGGGTGGAAGACCTACAGGGATAAGACCAGCATGCTGCTACCAACGCCGCGGGTAGCACGGAAGATGGCCAAAATAATTCGCGACGAGGCCATTTCTACTGTCTGGTTCGGTGCCGCTGCGCCTTTGGGGCTGCTTGCGCAAACCGCGAAGGCCGCCGGCGCTAGCAACGTTGTTGTGACCACCCACGGCCACGAAATCGGATGGACACTAATTCCTGGTGCCCGCCAGCTGGTGAAGAAGATATTTGCTGACACTGATGCAGTTACATATATCTCTGACTACACCCTGCACAATCTGAAGCCGGCTATCGGCAACACTCCTGTAGTGCATCTTCCCGGGGGGATTGATACAGCAGAGTTCCGCCCTAACCCACAGGCGAGGGCCCAGCTGCGCCAACGGTATCAGCTCGGTGATAGGCCAGTAATTCTGTGTCTTTCGCGGCTTGTCCCCCGCAAGGGCCAAGACATGTTAATCAGGGCTATGGAGGGCATTACCAAACGTCACCCCGAGGCGCACCTGGTTATCACAGGATCTGGCCCTTACGAAAACCACCTGAAGGCAATGGCGAAGGCCTCGCCCGCTAGCGCTAACATCACGTTCACGGGAGCCATTCCTGCCGCCGAGTTAGCCGCCCATCACGCGATGGCAGATATCTTTGCTATGCCCGCTCGCACGCGGTGGGGAGGACTAGATGTGGAAGGTCTGGGCATCGTCTACCTAGAAGCCGGCGCCGCAGCTGTGCCTGTGATAGCCGGAGACAGCGGTGGCGCTCCAGAAACCGTGCTGCATGGACAGACTGGTTACGTAGTAAAAGGCACCGCAGTGGTAGATCTAGCAATGCGTATATGCCAGTTACTCGAGAACGACGACGCCCGTCGCCAGATGGGATGGAAAGGTCGCGAGTATGCCGAGAATTGGGCTTGGCCGCAACTGGTAAGCCGACTAACCGATGCGTTAGACGGCAATTTCTAAAAGATCAGCTCACCGGCCAGAGTAGCCACTGCCACTGCCGAAAGCAGCCCTGCAAATAGCAAGGTAAGGGTGGCCGGACGGACTTTTTGAGACAGTGGCCCGCCCACCAGTCCGCCTAGGGCGGAGGACACCGTGAATGCCACTACGACAGCCCAATCGACGCTCACCCCGGTGACCAACCGCGGGATTAGTCCCCCAAGGGAAGCGATCACCATGATGAGCAGCGATGTCCCAGAAGCCTTATGGATGGGGTAACCCAAACCCAGCATGAGCGCCGGTACTATTGCGAATCCGCCTCCAACGCCAAAGAAGCCTGTCAAGAGTCCAACTAAGCTGCCCAGTCCCACTACTGCTACGTAAGGATTAAGTCGGGGGGCAGCCGGGCTCCTCTGAGCTTGCTCGCCCTCAGATTTTGCCCTGCGGAACATTACCGCAGCAACAATGAAGAGCAAGATTGCAAAGGCAATCATCAGTGCTTTTGCTGGTACTAAGGCGTTGGCGTAGGTGCCAACAAAAGTTCCTGCCAAAGAGCAGCATCCGAAGATTAGTCCGCCCTTGTAGTTCACCTGCTTTTTCCGGGCTCGAAATACGAGTGATACTCCAGCCGTCACCCCTACAATGACCAGGGATTCAGCAGTTGCCGCATGCGGAGGTTGCGCCAGCAAATAGACCAGCACCGGCACCGAAAGGATGCCCCCACCCGCGCCTAGGGCTCCCACGACTATCCCTACAAGAAAACCGATCAGTAGGGCTAGCACAGACAACCTCCAGGATAGGGACCGCAAGAATCATATCGTTGCATCCGCGCCGCCGCAGCCGATCCGGGATAACGCATCGCAGTCACTGCAAAGAAAGGGCGCAGCCCCCATGAGCTGCGCCCTCCCTACTAACTAATCAGCGTCTGGATGCCGGTGCCTACCCCAGAAACCGTCCTCACTGAACAGCTTCTGCACAATCTGGTCGGTAAGCCCCAGATCAGCAATGACGTCTAGTACCGTGTATCGCGGCCTGATGTTCTGTGCCTTGTAGTGGGTTTCGACGAACCGGTCCCAGTCGATCTTGATCATCTCTGGGTGGTACGGCGCTCCCGCCTTCTTCAGCATCTGCCACACCTTGGAGGGCGAATACAACTGTTCCTTCGCCTTCTTAGATACCTCTGGCCAAACTTCCTTGATCTTTATTACGCGCTCGCGCAATTCATCGCCTTCCAGATGCTTTGCAAGCGTGTGCTTCACGGCGTCCTCAACGATGCGGTCTGTGTGCATCGAACGAACACGCTCTTCTACCTGCTCCGCGCTCGGAGCGTTCTGGACGATTTCGTCAACATCAAGATTTTCGATGTCAACATTCAGCAATTCTTCCCAGATAGCGCAGGAAGCAACGGTGCCGATGCCCACCTTCATGCCGTGAGATAGTGGCGGATCCCAGTCGGTTCCGTGTCCTTCCATCTCCCATACGTGCGAGAACTGGTGGCCCGCTCCAGATGCTGGCCGAGAAGACTGCGCCGCTTGCATCGCCAGACCGGAAATGATGTTGGCCTCTGCTAGCTTGGCAATCGATTCCAGCTCCCCCTGGGCAACCGCCTCAGGGTCTGCCAGAGCATCGCGCAAAGTCGACTGCGCTAGCGACCACACGTATTCGTCAATTGGTTCGATACCTAGGGCGTCGGCAACAATCCAGTCCGCTCCAGCGGGAATCTTCTCTATTAGATCGCCGTATCCAGTAGCAATAAGACGTTTCGGCGAATCCGCCATGGTCTGCAGATCGGCTACGAGTGCGGCCGGAGCTGGGCATGAGTGCGTCGACTTGAATCCATCCTTGGCAATGGAAGCGCCAAAGGCGGCATATCCGTCTACAGACGGCGCCGTGCAGACGTTCATGTACTCGCGCTTCAGTTCTCCGGAGGAGAGCTTTGCCAGGTCGTTCAACGTGCCGGAGGCGATGGAACAAACTACCGTCTCCTCGCCCAGAGGTCGAATAATCTCGCGTAGCTTTTCGACGTTTTCATAGCCTGCGTACAGAGTCGGCTTGCCGGGGAAGATATACGGCTCTGCCGCAAAGGGCACCCCTGCTTCACGAAGGGATTGCACCACCTGGTCACCACAGGCGCCGTAGGTATTCTGGTCAGCAACAACGAACACTTTCTTGCCCGGGAAATTCTTGGCAAATAGCTCGCCGGTCTTTTGGTTTACGTCTTCTCCGAAGGCGATATCCCTAGTCTCAGTTGCCGTCTTAAGGGCGGTCTCTATTAGTTCTGACACCATCTCTCCTAACTGATGTGGTCAACAGTCTTGTGGGTTAGTTCTGCCATTTGCGGCCATGCGTCCATGTACTGCTGCAAGTAGAACTGGTACTGCTCGTGCTTGTCTTTGTTCGGTTCAATGACTTCGGCCTCGTGAACCATGTTGCGTGCTGCGTCCGGCAATGACTGATACAGTCCGGCGCCAACCGCGGCAAGCATGCACGAACCGAGCACCACCGCATCGCCTACCTGTGTCAGAGTTGCGGGAATACCGGTCACGTCGGCATACATTTGCATCCACACCTTGGATTTGGTTGCCCCACCGCAATAAACGAGCTTGTCGGGCTTGAATCCGCCCTCTTCCATAACCTTTAGGTTGTGCGCGGTATCGTAAGCCACCGACTCCAAGATCGCGTGGTACAGGTGCTCCGGCGTGTGAGACAGCGAAAGCCCCCAGATCATGCCACGAGCGCGTGAGTCTGTGTACGGGGTGCGGTTGCCCTGGAAGTACTCATTGACGATAACTCCGTCTGATCCTGGCGGAATATCGGCGCAAGCTCGGTCCAGTACCTCATACGCGTTGAGACCAATTCTCTCCGTAGCATTTACGACGTCGCGAGCAAAGCCGTCCTTGAACCACTTCAGTACCGAGCCGGAAGATACCGAAGAGCCTTCCACTGTGTACTGCCCTTCGACGACGGCATCGGTGTAGGCGCCCATGAATCCCTTGCCATAGAGTGGTTTTGCGCTCTGCCCCGTCATTACCTGAGAGGAACCGGTAATAATGGCAAGCGAACCGGGTTCTACTGCGCCCAATCCGATCTGCCCATGCCAGGCATCGCCACCACCCTGTACCACGGGAATTCCCGGGGTAAGTCCAAGGTCAGACGCTGCAGATACCGACAGTCCCCCGATTGGATCGCCGAGGGCGGCAACGCGCTCTGGTAATTTCTCAAAAACGTCGCCTACCCCTAGCTTTTCGTAAAAGTCGACAGGCCAGCCGCCCTTGTCGGAGTTGTAGTACGAACGGATGGAGGCGGTGTTTTGGTTTACCGTCCATTCTCCGGTAAGTCTGAAGGTCAGCCAGTCCGGCGCATCAACTAGCCGGTAGGCACTGTTGTAATTGTCCGGCTCGTTTTCTTTGAGCCAGGCGGCTTTGAATGGATACCATTCTGCGGTTGCTGGCATAGTGCCACCGCCGTTATAAAGCTTTGCCCAATGGTCTATCTCGTCTGCACGGGCTGCCTGCTTTGTTGCCCGCACGTCCATCCACATGATCGCATCGCGCAACGCGTTGCCATCTTTGTCCATGGCTACGACTGTCATGGTGGTGGCGTCATAGGAGATGCCGGCAATATGCCGTGCGGGAATACCTGTCTTGTCGAAGACCCTGTGCACGGATGCTTGGAGAGCCTCCCACCAGTCGGTGGGCGATTGCTCTGCCCTGCCCGGAGAGGGGAAATTAGTCTTGTACGGAGTGCCTGCGAACCCTAGCGGGTTACCACGCAAATCAAATATTGCGGCACGGCACGATTCAGTGCCGAAATCAATTCCCAATAGGTATGGGCCTTCATAACCCGGAGCAACCACGTTGTTACCTTCCTTAGCTACTTTTGTTATTTCCAGTTGTCTTCAGTCCAGCCCAGATCATCCCACGTAGTCTGGGGAATTAGCCGGTCTGCGCGATCAATCAGGAATGTCGGCTGATCTTTCTTGTCGAGGGCGAGCGCTTCTTGCCAGGTAGAGTCCCCGGTTAAAGGCATGGCAGAGACCATGCCCGTGCGCACTGCCATCTGGATGTCAGTTCCTAGCCGGTCGCCTACCATGATGCAGTGTTTGGGATCTACGTCTAATCCCGCAATGGCCTCTACTAGCATCTCTGGGTTTGGCTTGCCGATCACCATCTCGCATTTTGTTTGGGTGCAAGCTTCGATTGCCGCAATGATCGCGGCGCAATCTGGTTCCCCCCGGCCACCTGGGAATGGGCAGTAACGGTCAGGGTTAGTGGCGATTAGTTTCGCTCGCTTATGGAACCAGATTGCGTCAAATGCGATTTGCAGTTTCCGATATTCGAATGTGCGGTCATAGGAGGCTATGACGAAGTCAATCTCGGCTGGATCCTCACTAATCTTGATCCCGGCCTTTTTGAAAGCCTTGATCAATGGTTCTTCAGCTATTGGGAACACCACCGCATCAGGGTGATGGTTCTTCAGCCACTTGGTCATAGTCACTACGGTGTTGGCTATATCTGAGATATCTGTAGGTAGTCCAAGCCGCTCAAGCTTTTCCACGTACTGGTGAGGATCCTTGGTGGGATTGTTTGACAAAAAGCGAACCGGAATATTCCTCCGGCGCAGTTCATTAATCATGCGCTCTACACCTGGAAGTAACTCATCACCAAGGTAGATTGTGCCGTCCATATCGAAGATGTAGGCATCGTAGAACTCCGTCGGGAAGGAAAGGGGTGCGCCCTCGTGCTCGCTCATGTGTCTCCTGTTCGAATATTCGGGTAGTACGCTCGTCAGCTATGCAAGTAACGAGCTCAGGCCAAGAACCAGGGTGGTGCAAGGCCAAATAGCAGCTGCTGGGGGGTCAATGTGCGTGTCGCCAGCGTCGTAAGAGAGCCGAGCCATTACCTCAGCAACAAATGCGGCGAGTACACCGAAGACGACACCTACCAGCAGGCAAATGAATGGGTTGTATCCGACCACGGGCAGGAACTTCACTGCTGCAAGAGCCCCGACGATCGTCATGTGGTGAGTTACCGGCATCTTGATCCCCATGGCTACGAGGAAAATGCATAGCGCCGAGATTGCGAAGGGAAGCCCTTGCGCATTAGCCATGATCACGTCTATTACTTCCGGCTTGGCATCGTAAACGTAGTGAATCATTGCCAGTACCGCACCGGCTCCGAGTAGACCGGAGAAGGCTCCGAGCGGTAGGTATTGGCTGGGCTTTTCCTGCCATTCCAGCCAGCGGCGATTCTCGCCTAGGTTCGATACCCATTCAAATGGAGACTTCTTGGAAAATAGGAGCCGCGCCAAAATACCCGAGCAGAAGACGGTGAAAGCAACCGAGTCAGTGTGAGTACCGAACCACGGGATCATTGCAACCAGCTTCTGGAAGATGTAACCGCCCAAACCGAACGCAGCACCGACCAGCAGCACGTCCGTCCTGCCGAGTCCTGCGAGTGGCTGGTTTACGTCCTTGCCGTATCCGGTCTTATCTAGTAGCCCCTTCTTCGAGGCGTAGGCAGAGGCAGCCACACCTCCGGCAAACGCTACGTGTGGGCCGAAGAGCGGCCCGAATGCCATGTATTCGAAGCCAATGGCAGAACCAGTCGCAAGAGCAATGGGGAAAGCGAAAAAGATCAACACTCCGGTGAATCCGAAAGCGTTGTTACCTCCGATTGCGGCTCCGAAAAAACCGCCGGCGATTGCTGCAATTGCACCAAAAATGGTTATATTTTCTACAAATTGTGCAGCTAAGTCTGGAGTCATTTGGTTACCTAACTTAGGGGCCCGTCCTCGTTGGCGGACCGATCGAGATTTATTGTGTGCGCCTTATTTCAGCTGGCATGCTGAGGCATCAGCATCGATGCCTCAGCATGCCAAGCTAGCGCTATTCGATATTAGCGTGTTTCAGGTGCCGTTTTAACATCCTGCAACAGTATCTTCGCCTGCATCTTTCTGATTGTCGTACTCGTCAATTGCAGCGACCTTCGGGGCAGAGTGCGAGGACGGATCGAATTCGTATCCCAACCATTCCTTGGCTAGCCTGCGAGCGAGCTCTAGACCAATTACTCGTTCGCCAAACGTCAGCACCTGGGCGTTGTTGGACATGATTAGCCGCTCTACCGAGAACGAATCATGAGCAACGGAAGCACGAATGCCGCGAACCTTATTTGCAGCCATCGCAACCCCCATACCGGTACCACACACGAATAGGCCACGATCTGCCTTGCCCGCGGCGATTAGGCGCGCCCCTTTTACCGCGACGTGAGGGTAATCTACGTCCTCGTCGCCGTTTACACCTACGTCGATTACTTCGTCTACTCGATCGTCTGCTTCCAGATCCTTCTTTAGTACGTCCTTGTAGTCCACTCCGGCGCTATCGGCAGCGACAACGATGCGTAGTCCCATTGAATCCTCCTTTGGATGTGGCGATAAGCACTACAACGGAACTGTATCAAATCCCCTGAGAAAAACACCAGATTTAGTGTGATTTTTTGAAAAGGGACTTCACCAGGCACATCAAGGGACGGGACTAACGTTCCGCCACTACCACTTTCGCCCCATTTTCCCGGAGCTGCGCGACCTTCTGAGCGGGAGCGTCAGCATCCACTACCACAGTGTCTACTTCACTTATGGAGCCAAATCTATGTAGGGCCCGCCGAGCAAACTTGGAGTGATCCAGCAAAAGTATCGTTTTTGCCGCGGCCTGCATCATCTTCGCCTTCACGGCCGCTACGTCCGCATAGGGGTGGAACAGTTGGTCTCCGCGAATACCAGAGGCCGAAATTAGACATAGATCCGCATCTACCTTTTCAAGGGCGGAGATGGTATGCGGCCCTAACGTAGCCTCTGCCCAGCTCTGATATTCGCCACCAAGGAAGAACAGGGAGTTCTTCGGACGCTCACGCAGCTCCTGAGCCACCAGCAGGGAGTTAGTGACCACAGACAGGCCACTTGTTTGTTCGAGCTGCCTAATAGCCCAAATAGCCGAGGTGGAATCGTCAATAATCACCGAGGCTGAAGCCGGGATGAGCGCGGCTGCAGCCTTACCCATCTGCTTCTTCTCTTCTACCCCCTGTGCCATGCGGTATTGCGCGGTGGCTTCGTGCAAGCCGGAAGCCGTAGCCCTTATCCGGCCATGTTCGCGGTGGACAATCCCCGCTTTCTCTAGCACTGATATGTCACGGTAGATAGTCATCACTGACACCCCGCAAGTATCGGCCAGCTCCTCAACCGATATATCTCCGTGCATAATCACATAGTTGGCGATCGTGTCACGCCGCGAAGACAAGTCCGGGGAAATGTTAGCCATATACTCCTCCGTGAAAAACAAATACTCCGCATAGGAGTTTACTAGTAATGGCGAAAAGAAAACCTACCCGCCCTGTCCGACGGCATAAAAAATGCTCACCGCGTGGTGAGCATTATTGGTACCCCCGACGGGATTTGAACCCGTGTTACCGCCGTGAGAGGGCGGTGTCCTAGGCCGCTAGACGACGGGGGCCTAAGACGACCACTAAGTGGTCGCTTCGCTGGGGTACCAGGACTCGAACCTAGAACGGATGAACCAGAATCACCTGTGTTGCCAATTACACCATACCCCAATACGGTGTTTCCAACGGTTTCCCGCGGCACTCCCAAAACTTTACACAACAGACCCAAGAAATCCAAACCAAAACAGTGTGCAGCTAATCACGAATTTATTTCCGCAGGTAAACAGCAGTTATCAGGGGTATTTTGCGGTAACGGCAATTTTTTCTTCGCTCCGCTAGTGCCAGCCGCCACCTTTCCACTATGTTGGATGTGGCCATTACTACAACAAGGAGACCACTGTGGGAGTAGAAAACACTGAACTAGAAGATTCGGTTACCCAGCTGAACAAGCTACAGGAAAAGCTTCGCTCCATCGCGAAGGACGCTCCTACCGGAGACGACCAAGTCGATCCTCTGACAGAAGTATTGGGAGGCGGGGATGAACACGTCTCTAAGCCAGCTGACTTTTCCGATGTAGACGAGCAGGACGACTGGCCAACAGACAACTAGACCAGCAGATAACTAAGAAAAAGAGGCGCTCCAAAGGGAGCGCCTCTTTTTCTACTTCACGATTATTACGTGCAAAGTACGCGGACCGTGGACTCCATCCACTCTAACGAGCTCAATGTCAGAGGTAGCAGATGGACCAGCGATCCAAGTTATTGGACGCTGGGGATGCTCCCCCAACAGGTCTACTGCTTGAGGTACCGTCGGAAACACATTCTTCGCTGCAACCAATACTACGTGCTTGTCTGGCACTAGGGTGATTGCGCGCCTTCCCTGGTCTTTGTCCCCATCGAGCAAAATGGTTCCGGTATGGGAAACAGCGCAACGCGAGGATGTAAGTACCGCAGCGACGTTACTAAGTTCCCTGTGGCTCAGCTGCGCGCCCGGCTTGTCTACCTTTACCTCGCCGCTAACCGCCGATAGCCAAGACGAATCTAGTCCCTCGGGAACAACCACTGTGGCATCGCCCTCTAGGGCCTTTCCAATTGCGGCAGAAACCTCGTCCTCGGTAACTACATCGACGATCGCATTGTAGTCTTCCAAAGCTTCGACGAAGGTTTCAATTACCGGCTGCGAGCCGGGCTCGTCTTCACCGGTACGCCGGTAGTCTCTGGGCACCTCGATCGGCTGGATCTGGCTAGTCTGCAGCGCTGCGCGGATGCGGCGCATGATCTCGGCTTTTGCAGCCTTATCTTTCTCTACGCGATTCACTGCTACTCCTCACCTTCCTGGGTTTCTTTCCACCAGCCTCTAAATGTCTGCTTAGGCGGTGCGGGCACATCGTGGATACGCGTCCACGAGGCTGCTACCGGAAGCGGGACGGCCCCAATTTTGCCGGATTTACCGCCAAGGAAACGTCCCATGGTAGCCAACTTGCCAGCCATCTCCATGTTCTTTCCAGAGGACATCACCTTCGACATAGCTTTCATCGACAGGTCCCAGCCATTCGGGATGGACTTCCGGTGCGCATCCTGATATTTCCGCCTATTTTCGACAATGATGCCAGGCAGATCAATGTGTACCGGACATGCTTCTGCGCAGGCGTTACATAGCGAACAGGCGAAGGGCAGGGTCGAATCGGGATCCGAGTGGTTGAATGCACTCTTGAGCTGCGGAGTGAGACAGATACCAATTGGGCCCGGATAGACCGAGTTGTAGGCGTGACCGCCAACCTGTTCGTACACGGGACAAATATTTAGACAGGCACCGCAGCGGATGCAGGACAGTGCTTCGTGAGCGACCTCGTCGGCTAGCACCTTGGTACGGCCGTTGTCCATAAGGATGACGTGCACTTCCTGCGGACCATCGTCGGGGCTGACCCCGGTCCACATTGAGGTGTAGGGGTTCATGCGCTCCCCAGTGGCCGACCTGGGAAGTAGCTGGCTAAATATTTCAGCATCTTGGAACGTAGGCACGATCTTTTCGATGCCTACGATCGAAATCAGAGTGTCGGGAAGGGTAAGGCACATCCTGCCGTTACCTTCGGATTCATAGACCGACAAGGTTCCCGTCTCGGCAATTGCCATGTTCGATCCGGACACGGCAAGGGTGGAAGAGAGGAATTTTTCGCGCAGGTGGGCGCGAGCGGCCATGGTAAGTTCGCGAGGCTCGGTAGAAATATCGGCCGGGATATTGTCCATCTTCTCTTTGAAGATTTCGCGCACTTCCGAACGGTTCCTGTGCAACGCAGGAACCACCACGTGGGAAGGCATATCTTCGCCTAGCTGAACGATCATTTCAGCGAGGTCGGTCTCCCATGCGGTAATGCCATTGGCTTCCAGGTATTCATTCAGGTTGATCTCTTGAGTGGCCATGGACTTGACCTTGACTATGTCGTCAAGTCCCTTCTGCTCAATGAGTTCCTTTACGATTTCACATGCTTCTTTGCCATCGCGGGCCCAGTGCACGATTCCGCCCCGGGCGGTGAAATTCTTTTCGAATTCCTCGAGCAGCTCCGGCAAATTCTCCTGCGTGTTCTGCTTTACTGCAGAAGCCGCTAGACGTAGTTGTTCCCAGTCAGGCATCTCGTCAACGCGAGTCTGCCGCTTGTTGCGGATAGCAGTAGTCGCGTGCCGAATATTGCGACGCAGCTGAGAGTTAGCAAGCTGCTTCTTCGCAGAATCCTCGAAGTAGTTTCCCCACCGAAGCGCATCTTCTGGGATCTCTGCACCCGGGCTCCAGTTGTGTTGGGGCTTGGCTTCTTCTTGCTTCTTCTTTTTCAGCATCTCTTGTAGCATTACGCACCAACCTTATTGGTAGTCGAGGGCGGGGTCCACGGGTCGTCAGCGGTTGGGGCTAGCACTTCAGCTAGGTGCATCACGCGCAGTCCCGACTGGTTGCGCGAGAGACCACCGCCAATATGCATCAGACAGGAGTAGTCACCGGCTACGAGCACCTCTGCTCCAGTAGCCATTGCGTTTGCCATCTTCTTCGAGAGCATCGCTGCCGAGACGTCGGGATTCTTGAGCGAGAAGGTACCACCGAAACCGCAGCAAGATTTTTCGTCTGGCAGACGAACGAATTCAAGGCCTTCTACATTTTGCAGAAGCTTGTAAGGTTTATCCCCCACCTTCGCAATGCGCAGGGAGTGGCAAGTCGGGTGGTAGGTAACCTTGTGCGGGAAGTAGGCACCCACGTCCTCGAGTCCTAGAACGTCTACTAACAGTTCAGACAGTTCGTAGGTGTGCGACGCAATCTGCTGCGCCTTCTTAGCGAGGGCGGAATCGTCTAGCGAGGACGCAACCGTCTGCTGTTGGTGCCTAAGAGAACCCGTGCAGGACCCCGACGGAACCACGATTGCATCCCATTCCCCGTCCAGGACGGGCTGGAAGGTCTTTACGTGGTTTCTGATTAGAGGCATCGCTTCGTTGTAGTAGCCAGTATTGATATGCATCTGGCCGCAGCACCCCTGTGACTCGGGGAAAATGACCTCGTGCCCTAGACGCTGAAGCAAATGCACTGTGGCCTGCGATGCTTGCGGAAACATAACATCCGAAATGCACGTGGCAAATAGTGCTATTTTCACCAGTTTTCCTTTCTTTACTGTGCTAGCCCAACAACGAGCTAAAACCTACGAGTAGCGCCAGGGCTACCAGCAGTACGAGTGAGATCGGCAGCGCTTTGCGGAGGAGCTGCGGCTCGGAGTTGGGCTGCCCCACAGCTCCGGCTGCGATAGTCAAGTTCTGCGGCGAGATGATCTTGCCGAGTCCGCCACCCACAGTGTTGGCACCGAGCAACAATGACGGATCTGCGCCAACAGAGTGCGCCGCGGTTGACTGCAGGTCTGCGAACAGGGCGTTGGCAGAAGTAGCCGAACCGGTCACGGCAGTGCCCAGCCAACCAAGGACCGGCGAGATGAACGCGAACGCCGCACCTGTACCCGCCATCCACGCACCGATAACCGCTGTCTGGCCAGAGAAGTTCATCACATAGGCCAAAGCCATTACCGTGGCGATGGTCAGGATCGAGATCCGCAACGAATAGATCGTCTTGAAGAGCGTGGCAATTCCCTGTTTGAAGGTAAGCGGGAAAGCGCCCTCCGAAGAGGTGGCACTGTAGACCGCCGCTACTACTAAAGCGGTGATCGCGATTAGGGTGCCAGGAGAGGATAGCCACTGCAGGTTGAACGTAGTTCCTGCGAGCGGTTCTCCGGCCTTGTTGACCAGGTTTCCATCTAGCCCGGGCCACCCGAATTTGATATCCGTGGAAGCAAGTAGACCTGGGATGTCAACACCGACCGTCCACAGCTTAGCCACGGCAAAGACCAGTACGACCAACCAGTACGGCATTAGAGCCAGTGCTGCCCTAGAAGCGGTCAGCTCGGACGTCCCCTCAGTACATTCCTCTTCCGGGGTATGCGGATGCCACACCTGCATAAGTGCAGTAACTGCGCCAAAGCCAAGCAGTGAAGCAAGCACAGAAGTGAGCTCATAAGAGAAGAATCCAGCGCACCAGAAGTGTCCCAGCGCAGTGACCGCTCCAGCTACGAGCGCCGCTGGCCACAGCTGCTTCAGACCGCGTATCCCGTCTAGCATAAACAGCAGCAGGACCGGGATGAAGCACGCAATTATTGGAGTGAGGTGACTCATCTGGCTGGCTACCTCAGTAGCCTTTACTCCCCCCAGTCGCCCGGCGGTAGTCACCGGAATTGCCATAGCGCCGTAGCCAACACTGATCGCGTTACCAGCAATGGTGACAAGAGCCGCCTTAATCGGCTTAATTCCAATTGCCACTAGCATCGCAGCAACAATTGCCACGGGGGCGCCAAAACCAGCCAGCCCTTCTAGCAGCCCGCAGAAACTAAACGAAATGATAAGTGCTTGGACACGGCGATCGCCACGTCCGACAAGGTTGAAGGTCGCACGTACGTCGTCTCCGCGACCCGATTCCACGGTCAGGTTGTACAGCCAGACCGCGGCAATAATAATGTACAAAATTGGCATGAATCCAAAGGCCAACCCCTGGCTAGCAGATAGCAGAGCAAGGGAAAGCGGCATCTTGAAACTCAGCCAAGCTACCAGTAGTGAAGCCACCAAGGAAATAAGTGCGCACCAATGCGTCTTGACCTTGAAAGCTCCTAGGAGGATGAAAAATACCGCCAAGGGAATGAGTCCCACTATTGCAGATAGGAAGAGTGAACCAATAACCGGGGCGTCCGGGGCGGTATACGTTGCAGTCGCTACCAAATTAGAACCATCCTGTTGCATGGCCGTTAGGCCGTAAGTCTTACACTGCAAGCTACCCCAACCGCGCTTCACCTCATCATTTACCCCTGTTTGCCCAGGTAGAAGGATTATGCGGTAGAAGGTGGGGAAACATTAAAAGGACTTAAGTGTTACGAAAAACCAGAACCCCCCGCGCACCTACGAACTGCGTTATTTATGCCGATTTGCCCCCTCTTGGGCACATTCAGAAAAGCTGGTAAGGGAATTTGGGCCCAAAAAGCTGGGGAGCAGGCGATGCCTGCTCCCCAGCTATTTGTTTATCGGCTATTTCTGCAACATCTGTGCAGCAGCATTCAGCCGCTTCAGTGTCTCTTCACGGCCCAAGATAACCATCGAATTGAAAACAGGGATCGAAGCATTGGTCCCGGTCATTGCCACGAATAGTGGCCCAAACGCAACCCTAGGCTTCAATTCCAGGCCCTCGATTATGGACTCTGTTAGAGCTTCATGAATACCATCCACCGTGTACTGGCTTTCAGGCAGGGCCTCAACAGTCTTAGCTGCCTGGGCAAGAACCTGCGGAGCAGAGTCCTTCAGTTTTCGAACTGCCTTCTCGTTATACGTGAGTTCCTCGCCATCAATGAAGAGGAACCGCAGTAGATCGACAGCCTCGCCCAGCAGCTGGATACGAGTTTGCGCAAGAGGGGCAGCTTCGCCAAGCAAGTACTGTTCCTGTTCAGTCAGGTCATCCCAGGAAGGAGCGGAGACGACCTTGCCTTCATGCAGGTACGGGACTAGGCGGGCACGGAAATCTTCAACGTCTAGCCTGCGGATATGCTCCGCATTTATCGCGACGCACTTCTTCTGGTCAAAGCGAGCCGGATTGGGGTTCACGTCGTGAATATCGAAGGCCTTGATCATCTCTTCTTTGTCGAAGATGTCCCGGTCTGGCGCGATAGACCAACCGAGCAATGCCAAGTAGTTCAGTAGCCCTTCTGGGAGCATCCCGTTTTCGCGATGGAGCAGAAGGTTGGACTTCGGATCTCGTTTAGATAGCTTCTTATTCCCCTCTCCCATGACATACGGCAAGTGCCCAAATTCGGGGATTCGCTTTGCGATACCGAGCTCCATTAGCGCCCGGTACATGACAATCTGGCGGGGAGTAGAAGACAGAATGTCTTCCCCGCGCAGAATGTGCGTCACGTCCATAAGAGCATCGTCGATGGGATTTACCAGAGGATAAAGTGGATCCCCATTCGCCCGCAGAATCACGTAATCCGGTACAGTTCCTGCCTTGAATGTGATCTCGCCGCGCACCAGGTCAGTGAAAGTAACGTCTTCATCTGGCATGCGCATACGGTAAACAGGCTTGCGCCCCTCGGCTTTGAAAGCCGCGATCTGTTCAGCAGTCAGGTTGCGGTCATAACCGTCGTAGCCCAGCTTCGGAGGACGACCAGCGGCCTTGTGTCGCTCCTCGATTTCCTGCGGAGTCGAATAGGATTCGTAGGCATAACCCGCATCAATAAGCTTCTTGGCTACATCTTTGTAGATGTCCATTCTTTCGGACTGCCGGTAGGGCTCGTGGGGACCTCCCACACCGATCCCTTCGTCCCAGTCCAGACCCATCCACTTCAAAGACTCAATGATCTGGTCGAATGATTCCTGGCTGTCGCGGGCCGCATCCGTGTCTTCGATACGGAATATGAAAGTGCCGCCCGTGTGGCGCGCATATGCCCAGTTGAACAGGCATGTGCGTACCATCCCTACGTGAGGGGTGCCGGTCGGAGACGGACAAAAACGAACGCGAACATCACTGCCTGTCGCTGGCGTTTTTTCAGTGCTCATAATGCCTATAGCGTACCGCGTGCCGGCCAGATCTTCGAACCGCGGCCTCTAACCAACATGGAATATTCGCGAGTAGTTCATAATAGGGAAAAATGAAGAACTAGTCGCTGGAGGGGCAAGTGTCGCTCGCAGATTTCTCGCGAAAAGCGGATTCGCTTTCTATTGAGCAGTTACGTGGTAGGGCAACAAGGAAGTGGTCCATGCGTATGGGCGAATCCCTGTTGGACGGGGCGTGGATCGCCGAAGCAGACTTTGGTACTGCCCCGCAGGTGGAGGCCGCACTCCACGAGGCGATCTCGAACAACTTTCTGGGCTACATGCCTACCTGGCTAGTCGAGCGCACGCTCTATGAATGTAGGCAGTTCCAAGCAGACCGTTTTGGCGTAACGCTAGCCGAGGACTGTTATGGCATTGCCCCCGACGTCCTTTCTGTACTGCATCAAGTAATTGAACAATTAACCGACAAAGGCACCCCGGTTATTGTTCCTACTCCTGCATATATGCCCTTCCTGACCATTCCCGGCTCCCATTTCCGGGCCACTATTCAAGTTCCGTCACACGTTGATGCAAATGGCCGTTACAAGCTCGACCTGGAGCGGATCGACCGTGCTTTTTCCGAGGGCGCACAGTTGTTGATCCTGTGCAATCCCTGGAATCCGACCGGCCAGACTTTCACTCGCGAAGAATTGGTTGAGCTAGCTAGCGTGGTGCACAAACACCCGCAGGCAATTGTTTTCAGCGACGAGATCCACTCCCCTCTGGTACATGCAGACCGTACCCATATTCCTTTTGCTTCTCTAAGTGAGCAGACGGCTTCTCGGACGGTAACTGCAACCGCGGCATCAAAGGGGTGGAACATTCCGGGGCTCAATTGTGCGCAGTGGTACATCGCTGGCAGCACTCTTAAAGAGCGTTTTGCCCGCGGATCGGAGTTGTTAGCTAGTGGGGCTAGCCCACTCGGAGCTCTAGGAGCATGCGTCGCCTACCGGGATGGGCGTGACTGGCTGGATGACTTCAATGCCTACATAGTGAAGAATTCTGTGCGCGTACAGGAGCTACTTGCGGATTCCGGCTCCCGGCTCCGCTGCACCAGCCCACAGGCAACCTATCTGACGTGGTGGGATGCGAGCGCTTACGAGGTCAACAATCCCGCTGAACTCATCGCTTCCAAAGCGGCGGTGGCGGTAAATGCCGGCCACGAGCTGGGAGAAGATTACTCGCGCTTCTTCAGACTAAATCTGGCCTCACCCACGCCGGTATTGGAAGATATGGTCTCTCGTATACTCGCAGCCTTCGCTAACTAGGGGACCAAGAATAGTTTTAGGGGGATGGGCCCGGCCTTGGCCGAGCCCATCCCCCTTTTCCATTGACAGCTAACGCTTTAGGGGACTTACCGTTCTGCTCCCCTGCATCGGAGTTATCGGCGAAGCACCTGATTTCTCAACGTGCCGATATTTTCTATCTCGCACTCGACAGTGTCCCCAGCATCCATTGGGCCGGCGCCCGCTGGCGTGCCAGTCAGGACTATATCCCCTGGCAGTAGTGTGAAAACGCTAGAGACATAGGAGACCAGCTCCCGCACCGAGTGTTTCATGTCGGCTGTGCTGGCCGACTGCCGCACCGAGCCATTTACCCTGCATTCAATATGCAAGTTATCCGGGTCCAGCTTCGGATCTACAACAATCCAAGGACCTACCGGGCAGGAGGTATCCCATCCTTTTGCCCGGGTAAGCTGCCCATCCTGCCGCTGCGTGTCTCGGGCAGTTGCATCGTTAGCAATGGTGTAGCCCATAATTACCTGGTCGACCTGCTCGACAGGGATATCTTTCGCCAAAGTCTTGATCACGACAGCGAGCTGCGCCTCTTGCTCTACTTCTGCAGAGAATTTTGGCAGCACGATCGGATCATCCGGGCCGATCACCGAGGTGTTCGGCTTCAAGAACAGCGGCGGCTGTTCTGCAGGCTGCCCGGCCTCTTCGGCTCCACTTAACGGATAGTTTCCGATGACCCCTACTACCTTTGACCGTGGGATTACCGGCGAAAGAAACCTTGCCTCTTCAAAAGGCACTAGGAGCCCGGACGGTTCCACCTTGGAAAAGAGCGGGTCGTTCTTAAGTGCCACTATCTGCTTAGCGTCGTCCTCGAAAACTCCGAACATCGGGGAATCTCCGGTAGAAAAACGTGCAACCTTCATTTTGCCTCATTCAAGTCGTGGCTCTCTGCTTCCATCTCGGCCCACGATTCCTCGTGGCCACCTTTAACATGCCACACAGAAGTTGGAAGTTCACCAGGCATATGCGGGTTGTCTAGAGATTGGAACTCAGGGATCTTCCCCTCCTTTAGCTGCGCCTGGTAGTCGCGCAGTGCCCCCAAGGCCCACTTGCCCAGAAGGAGGATTGCGACCAAGTTCACGATGGTCATTAGCGCTGTTGCCCAGTCCGCGATGGACCAGACCGCAACTAGCGGAAGCACGGCGCCAAGCGCAGTGGCAAAAATAACCAGAATTTTCAGAGGTAGCGTCGACCTCTTTAGGCCGACAATGAACCTGTAGTTCGTCTCTGCGTAGGTGTAGTTACCCAAGATTGTGGAATACCCGAAACAAATCATCATTGCCATGACCAGGATTGCCACGATTCCTTCAACGTGGCCTGCTCCTCCCAAGGAGGTAACTAGAGAAGTCGATGTTAGCGCCGTTCCGTCTAGGTCTGCGCTGCGATCGGGATTCCAGAAAGGTTCAGACATGAGGATTATGAATCCGGTCGAGGTACACACCAGCATGGTGTCCACAAAAACGCCTAGAGACTGCACCATGCCCTGGGTAACGGGGTGCGACACAGTCGCGGTAGCTGCAGCGTTTGGCGCAGACCCCATGCCTGCCTCGTTAGTGAACAGGCCACGCTTAATACCGGTAGTAATTGCGGCAACAAAAGCACCGGTGGCGCCAGCAACTGCTGGAGGAACGTAGGTGCCCTGTCCAAATGCACCGGCAAAGATCTCGCTGAACACGGACGGAATACGCTGGTAATTCAACGCCATCACCATGATGCCCATCAGCACGTACAGCAGGGCCATTGCGGGTGCCAACAATTCGGAAAAGCGTGCGATCGGCTTGACTCCGCCAAGTACCAGCGGCAAGGTCATCAAAATTAGCACCAACGCGCTGGCCCACGGCGGAATACCAAAGGAAGTGTGCGCGAGCTGGCTAATCGAATTGGATTGAATCATCTCGAAACTGAAGCCATATGCGAATATCAGCAGTATTGCGAAGACGATCCCCCAACCACGACTTCCCAAGCCACGCTGAATGTAGTAAGCCGGTCCGCCTCGGAACGTCCCGTCCCCATTGCGTACCTTGTAAAGCTGCGCGAGCGTTGCTTCGATGAAAGCAGTCACCATACCAACAGCGGCAACTACCCACATCCAGAACACCGCTCCCGGGCCACCAGCCACTACTGCAAGGGCCACCCCCGCAATGGATCCGGTCCCTACCCTGTCGGCAAGCCCGATTGCGAAAGCTTGGAAGGAAGAGATGCCTCCCTTAGCTCCGTCTCGAGAGCCCAAGATCACCTTGACCATGTGCGGGAACATGCGAATCTGCATGAAGCGGGAGCGGATAGTGAAGATAACACCCGCCCCCAGCAGTAACACGATCAGGACCCAGACAATGGAGTGTCCGTAGACGTTGTCCAAAAATCCTGAGATCGACTCGTTGATCTTTGTGAAGCTGTCATAGAAGCTGCCGGGTTTGGCGGAATCGTCCACGCTAAGTCCTCTCGGTGTTACTTAACTATTAGTCGTGTCAATACTGGTTAAAGGTAACTCCAAGAATAGGCCAGAGTGAAATTTACTTTTACAAAATAGAGAAGAAATCTTTACCTTTTGGCTGTCAACTGCACCTATGAGAATCAGATTAGAAAGCTAACTAATCCTCTCTACGCACCCACACATCTCCCTTGAGAACATCCGGCAAGAACTTGTTGTCGGTAGCAACAAATACCGGATCCTTATCTGCGCGTGTCTGTGCTTCATAATCCCGCAGTGCGCCGGCGACCCACTTCCACAGCAGCGCAATCGCCACTAGGTTCGTCACCGTCATAACAGCCATGGCGATATCTACCGAGTTCCACAGGACGGGCAACGAAACCACCGCTCCCAGACAGGCAGAGGCCACACACACCACGCGAACCAGATTCCTAGCCCACTTCGCGTCGGTGACAAAAGACATATTCACTTCTGAGTAAACATAAGCTGCAATTACAGAGCTAAAGGCCAGGACGAAAATCATCAACGCCATCGGCACCATCGCCCACTGGCCGATCTGATCTGCCACCGCGTACGCCGTCAGATTAGACGGATCGACGCCCTCTTTGCTCCACACCTTCGGGCCGGCCAAAAGAATAATGAAAGCGGTAGCGGAACACACAATCACGGTGTCAACAAACACACCGAGAGCCTGAATGAATCCCTGCTTTACCGGATGAGACACAGTAGCTGTAGCAGCCGCATTCGGCGCGGTACCCTGCCCTGCCTCATTCGAGAACAAGCCCCTCTTTGTACCGTTGATAATTGCAGCCATGATGCCGCCGCCGACACCGCCACCCAGTGCCGCCCCATTGAAAGCAGACTCTACAATCTGGCCAATCAAGGCAGGGATCTGCGGCAGGTTAATCAAGCAGATAATGAAGGCGATAACTACGTAAACCGTTGCCATGATCGGCGCCATCCACTCGGTAACCCGGGCCACGGAACGAATTCCCCCCAGGATTATCGGCCCTGCGAACGCGAAGATCAAAGCGGCAATAATCCACTTGTTAGCGCCCGGAATCGTCCACATGATTGTGGAGGCAATCGCGTTCGACTGCACGGAAGTGATTACTACACCGCAGGTGACAATCGCGATGATCGCAAAAACAGCCCCATAGGCTCTAGAGCCAACGCCCTTCCACATGTAGTAGGCCGGCCCCCCACGGAACGTTCCATCTGCCTGGCGCACCTTATAAATCTGCGCCAACGTCGATTCAAAAAAGGAAGTAGCCATGCCGACAAGAGCCACTACCCACATCCAGAAGACGGCTCCCGGCCCTCCCATCAACAGGGCTGCTGCAACGCCGAAAACGTTGCCAACACCAACGCGAGCCGCAAGAGAGATCGTGAAGGCCTGGAAGGAAGAAATTCCCCCCTTCGCATCGGTACGAGAGGACAACACCGCCTTGAACATGGCCCCCAGATGGCGGAACTGCATGCCCCTGGAAATGATCGTTAGGAATATCCCCACGCCCAGCAACACCCACATCGTGATGTGCAACGTAACCCAGTCAGCAACTGCCAAAATGCCGTCAGCTAGAGAGCCCATAAAAACCTCCGGGGCGAAAACATACACTGGTATTTATACTGGCAGATTTTCCCCACCGCTTCCGAATCGGCCACATCTCGACCACTACACCAGAATAATTAGCCTGCTACTACGTACACTTGTGGGGAGTCGAAAGGAATGCACATGCGCCACGTAATTATTGACACCGACCCCGGCATTGACGATTCTATTGCCATTCTTCTTGCTTCTACACATCCGGAAGTATGCATCGATGCGCTAACCACCGTGGGCGGCAACGTTCCCCTGGAAAAGACGACGGCCAACGCCCTCGGAATACTGAATTTCGCAAAGGCAGGCGACATTCCTGTTTATCAAGGTGCGGCTCATCCGCTAGCAGGAGCTGCAGAGCAGTACGCTGACGACACTCACGGCGAATCCGGTACCGGACAGGTGCACCTAGACCCGGCAGACAGAAAAATTGCCGGAACCGACGCCCCACAATTCATCGTGGATCACACAAAGGCCCACCCTGGCGAAATAACGCTCGTTCCCATCGGCCCCCTAACTAACATTGCCAAGGCTCTAGAGATAGACCCGACCTTGCCAGAGCGGGTACCAGAAGTACTGCTTATGGGCGGCGCAGAGGGCCCCGGCAACGTCACTCCGTCTGCAGAATTCAACTTCTGGTTCGATCCAGAGGCCGCAGCTGCGGTTATGAACGCCGGCTTCAAGAAAATCACCCTGGTCGGGCTGGACGCAACCGAACAAGCCTTCATAACAGCGGGCACGCGCGAGTTACTTCGCCGCCTTTCAGATTCCAAGAACGCCCAATTCCTTTATCAAATTACCCAGCAATACGCTGATTTCTATTGGGATACGCAAAAGGCGCTAGGCGCCGAACTATGCGATGTCCTAGCAATCGCCAAACTCATTGACGATTCCCTCGTAGAAACCGAAAGTGCCAGCATCGAGATCGCGCTGGATGGCATCTGCCGAGGGCGCTCACAAGTCGCCCGAAAGAAGCGCTTCCCGTCCCTGCCGCAAAACGGACATATCTGCACCAACGTCAATACCAGAGGCTTCTTCGAACTGCTACTTACCACCCTCATCCCAGAAGAGAAGGAACTAATCGAGCAGGTTCTGGCACACGAATACCGCTAAGAAGAGGCACCAACATGGCTATGAAACCCGCGCTAAACCTACTGCTCGACGATCTAGAAGACAGCGGCAAGATCGCAGATCCCACCGCCGTCATTGAAGCCTTTGCCGCCTGGGCGAAGGAGGGCGGACGCGAACTTTACCCGCACCAGCTCGACGCCGCCCTCGCCATCGCAGCTGGGGAGCACGTAATTGCCGCAACGCCTACTGGCTCGGGCAAGTCCATGATCGCCCTAGCAGCACACATGGTGGCACTGTCCAGAGGCGAACGCAGCTACTACACCGCTCCCCTGAAAGCGTTAGTCTCCGAAAAATTCTTCGATCTGGCCGGACTTTTCGGTACCGAGAACGTGGGAATGGTAACCGGTGACGTGTCCCTAAACGCGGATGCGCCCATAATCTGCTGCACCGCCGAAATCCTTGCCAACCAGGCCCTGGCAGACGGTGCCGAGACCGACTGCGGCATAGCCATTATGGATGAATTCCACTTCTACGGCGATCACCAGCGCGGGTGGGCCTGGCAAGTGCCGCTACTCGAAATGACAAAAACCCAGATGGTGCTGATGTCAGCCACGCTAGGCAACATCGACTTCTTCAAAGAAGACCTATACAACCGCACCTCTCGCACCGTCTCAGTAATCGACAATGCCAAACGCCCTGTCCCCCTGGAATTCAACTACACGTACGAAGAAACCTCAGAGTTGATCGAAAGGCTGATGAAACAGGGCCGCTGGCCAATCTACCTGGTACATTTTGCCCAGCGCGACGCCATCGAGAGAGCGAGTGCTCTAGCGGCGACCTCGAAAGTCTCGCGCAGCCAAAGGGACAAGGTTGCCGAAGCTATCAAAGGCTTTTCCTTCGGCGGCGGGTTCGGCAAGACCCTGAAAACGCTACTTCGCGCCGGGATCGGCGTCCATCACGCCGGGATGTTGCCCCGATACCGCCGCCTAGTAGAGCGGCTCACCCAAGAGGGACTTCTAGTTGCTATATGCGGTACAGACACACTAGGAGTCGGCATCAACGTTCCCATCCGCACCGTAGTACTAGCCTCCCTAACCAAGTTCGACGGCAGACGCTCCCGCCACCTTTCGGCCCGCGAATTCCACCAGATCGCTGGCAGGGCAGGCAGAGCCGGATTCGACACCATTGGCTTTGTAGAAGTGCAAGCCCCCGAACACGAAATTGAAAACGCCAAAATCAAAGCGCGCGCGCAGGCGGTAGTAAATGGCAAAAAGACGGGCGGACGAGCCAAGTTGAAGCAGGCCCCAGAAGGCTTCGTCTCCTGGACCGAGGCTACCTTCGAGCGACTAACTCAGGCACAGCCGGAAGCCCTCTCCTCGCAGTTCACAATGACTCACTCCATGGTGCTAAACGTGCTGTCGGGCAACCGCGATGCGGCCTCTCACCTAGTGTGTCTGGCTCGCAACAACCACGACAAACCCCGCGAGCGCAACCGTCATCTGCGCACTCTCGGGCAAATCTATTCCTCACTTCGCACCGCCGAAGTCGTGGCGTGGGAAGAAGGAAAGCTCGTGCTACAGCGCGAACTGCCAGAATCCTTCGCACTAAACCAGGCACTGTCACCTTTTGCCCTAGCCGCAGTAGAACTGCTAGATCCGGATTCGCCGACCTACGCCCTCGACGTTGTTTCGGTCGTCGAATCGATTCTGGAAGATCCGCGCCCCCTCCTCTTCGCCCAAAGGCGACTTGCACGCGATCAGGCCATGGCAGCGATGAAAGCAGAGGGCCTGGACTACGATCAGCGGATGGACGCCCTCGATGAAATATCCTGGCCCACCCCGCTTGCAGAAGAGCTACATGGCGCTTTCTCGACCTTCCGCCAAACCAACCCCTGGGTGGCAGGAAATGAACCGTCTCCCAAATCTGTAGTCCGCGAAATGGTCGAAAACGCTGACACTTTCTCCTCACTCATCTCTCGCTACGATCTGGCTCGTTCCGAGGGCGTGATCCTGCGATATCTGTCCGACGCCTATCGCTCGCTGCACCAGATCGTTCCGCAGGATGCCCGAAACGAAGAGTTCGACGCTATTGTCACCTGGCTAGGAGACCTGGTTAGAGCGGTCGATTCCTCGTTGCTGGCTGAATGGGAGATGATGGGCAACCAGGCCGTGTCTGCCCAGCCCGAAACAGTAGGTACCGAAGTTGCTTTCGGGGCAGACGAGAACGGCAATGTTGCTTTTTCTGCCAACAAACATGCCTTCACCACCGCGATTCGCAAAGAGCTCTTCAGACGCGTTGAGTTGATGGCACGAGAGGACGTCGACGGCCTCCTGGATTTGCAGGATCCAGGGTGGGATGAAGACCGGTGGAATAACGTTTTAGATCGTTACTACAACGAGTACGACTGGATTGGCACCGATCAGGATGCTCGTTCGGCTGGACTATTCAAAGTCATCTCCGCCCCCACCGAGGCTGACCTAGCAACAATTGGGATAGATCTGGACTCCCCTCTAGCAGGACGGGCATTGGAAGGACGCATCTGGCTGGCGCGGCAAACCATTTTGGATCCCGAGGGCGACCTACCGTGGCGGATTTGGGCCCTTGCTGATCTCGATGCCTCTGATGAGGCCGCATTAGCCGGTAAGCGGCGGGCCGTGGTGCACACTATTTCCGTGAGCGCCGACTGAAATCAGTATGATTGAAGTATGTCTGAGACAAAGCTAACTGTGGAAGATCTAAAGAAGTCTATTTCGACGATCAGGCGGCGGATTGATGACGCTGCTGAAAAGGCGGGCCGAAACGGCTCCGAGGTAGATCTAGAACTAGCCATAAAAACGCAGACTCCGGCAACTTGCGCAGCAGCCGCAGTAGCCCTGCACGAACTGTCACTGCCCGTATTGCTCGGGCAAAATAAGGTGCAAGAGGCACAGGCTACTTTTGATGCCATTAGCGCCACGATGGTCGAATCAAAGGTGAACATGATTGGCAACCTGCAATCGAACAAGTTGAATAACGCCCTGGGTTGCGTCACCGGTATCGAAACCATCGATCGGGGCAAACTAATCAATAAGATTTCCGAACGGGTCCGACCAGGCGGACGCTTTGCTGATAGGTTCCCCGAGGGATTCGACGTGTGGGTACAGGTAAATACCTCCGGCGAGGAAACCAAGTCCGGGTGTAAGCCTGAAGAGGCCGTCGAGCTGGCGTACGCTGCCGCAGCTGCTGAAGGGCTAAACCTGCGCGGCTTCATGACGATCGGGGCTCATACAAGCGAGGAAGCGAAGATTGTTGCGTCCTTCGAGGCTTTGCGCGAAATTCGCGACACCGTCCTCGCCTCCGGTGAAGAAGGCACCGCGCAAGCAAAAGATCTGTCTATGGGAATGACGCAGGATCTTGAAATTGCCGTGGCACACGGAGCCACACGGGTGCGCGTCGGCACAGCAGTCTTCGGCAAGCGAGACTAGTGATTAGGGGGTGGATTTTCCCACCCCCTAAAGTTTTATAGCACCCTCGAGATGTCGCGGCTCGCCCCCTGTGATGCTGAGCTGGCGGTTGCAGCGTATAGCTGAAGTGCGGCCGATATTTTCCGGTCGCGGGCTAGCGGCGTCCATGGTTTTTCTCGCTGCTCCATTTTTTGCCGTCTGCGTTCCAGCTCTTCTTCGTCTACTTTCAGGGTTAGCTCTTCCGTGTTCACGTCGATCACGATGCGGTCGCCGTCCTCGATCAGGCCAATAAGTCCGCCATCGGCTGCTTCCGGCGAGATGTGCCCGATGGAAATCCCTGAGGTTCCGCCCGAGAAGCGCCCGTCAGTGATCAGCGCGCACTTCTTGCCCAGCCCGCGTCCTTTCAGGAACGAGGTCGGATACAACATTTCTTGCATTCCGGGGCCTCCTGAGGGGCCTTCGTAGCGTATTACTACGACGTGGCCGGCATGTACTGTTTTGTCTAGGATCTTTTGGATGGCTTCCTCTTGAGACTCCATTACGATGGCTTCCCCTTCGAAATGGAAGAGTTCCGGATCAATGCCGGCAGCCTTCACGATCGCCCCTTCTGGCGCGAGGTTGCCTCGGAGCACTGTCAGCCCACCATTCTTCGTGTAGGCGTTTGTGACTGCTCTGATGCATCCATTTTCAGAATCGGTGTCCAACTGTTTCCACTGATTGGTGGTCGAGAAAGGAACGGTGGTGCGCACTCCGCCGGGAGCGGCACTGAATAGTTCTTTTGCTTCCTCGCTGGCGTCTGCGCCGCGCACATCCCACTTCCGCAGCCATGAATCCAAGCTGTCGGAATGGACAGTGTGAACGGTATGGCGCAGTAGCCCCGCCCGGTCTAGTTCTCCCAAGATTGCCGGGACGCCTCCTGCCCGGTGCACGTCCTCCATGTGGTAGTCAACGTGGTTCGGAGCCACCTTTGCCAGACACGGTACTGTCCTACCCAGCGTTGCAATGTCCTCGAGGTCGAAGTCTGTGCCCGCCTCTCGGGCTACAGCCAACAGGTGCAAGACAGTGTTCGAAGAACCGCCCATAGCCATGTCCAAGCTCATCGCGTTGAAGAACGCATCTCTGGAGGCGATAGAACGCGGCAACACGGATTCGTCCTCGCCCTCGTAGTAGCGGTTTGCCAATTCCACAATGAGGTTTCCGGCCTTTTCAAACAGAGTTTTCCTAAAGGCGTGGGTAGCTAGTGTGGAGCCATTTCCAGGCAGAGACAGCCCCAGTGCCTCCGTCAGACAGTTCATGGAATTGGCAGTAAACATTCCGGAACATGACCCGCAGGTAGGACAGGCAAGCTTTTCAACCCGCAGCAGGGTGTCATCGTCAAGCACGTCGTCTGCGGTAGCAGCCATTACAGTGATCAAGCTGCCTTTACCGGTGTGGGTTGTCCCTACAATCGCTTCGGGAGGAATGTTCTTCCCCGCTTCCATTGGCCCACCAGAGACAAAGATTGTGGGAATGTTCAGTCGCATCGCAGCTAGCAGCATTCCCGGCGTTATTTTGTCGCAATTCGAGATACAAACTAGGGCATCTGCACAGTGCGCATTAACCATGAATTCGACAGAATCAGCGATCAATTCGCGCGACGGGAGCGAGTACAGCATTCCGGTATGACCCATGGCAATACCATCGTCGATCGCGATCGTATTAAATTCCTTTGCTACTCCCCCAGCGGCTGCCACGGATTTTGCTACCAACTGGCCCATATCTTTTAGATGAACGTGTCCGGGAACAAACTGCGTAAAGGAATTTGCGATGGCAATAATCGGTTTTCCAAAATCTTCGTCCGTCATGCCTGTTGCTCGCCATAGCGAACGAGCTCCTGCCATATTCCGACCGTGCGTGGAAGTTCGCGAACGAAGTGGGTATGCCATGTCCTCTCCTTTTCCGTTATTTTTCAACTAGTTTAGGGAGCTTCAAATGAAAGGGCATTTTTAGGCCAGTTAGTGAACACTTCGGCTATTTTGGAAGGAATATCGCAAATTATTCCTTTGGAAATATGCCTCTCGCGGCGTATTAATGATGCCTTTTAGACTATTGCGTATACATTTAGGTACATGGAGCGCACACGGATAGCTATATACGACACCACCCTTCGCGATGGTGCCCAACAGGAAGGTATCTCCCTTTCTGTCGCAGATAAGCTTCGCATTGTGAAGGCACTCGACAAGATTGGGATCGCTTATGTCGAGGGCGGATGGCCCGGAATGGGCCCCAAGGATAGCGAGTTTTTTACCAAAGCGGGTGAATTATCACTCGTAAACGCCCAGCTTTGCGCTTTTGGCGCTACCGCCAAACCGCACGTTCCGGCTGCTAGCGATCCGCAGGTAGCGGCGCTTGCCGGGTGCTGCGCTCCCCAGGTGACGTTGGTGGCGAAGGCTGACGAGACACATGTGCAAAAAGCTCTTCACACAGATCTTTCCGAAAATTTGCGGATGGTGGCTGACACGGTTGCCTTTCTTTGCAGTCAAGGCAAACAGGTAATGGTTGACCTGGAGCATTGTTTTGATTCCCTGCACCGTAGCGACTACGCCCTCAGGGTTGCCGATACTGCTCTTAGAAATGGCGCTCACACAGTCATTGCGTGCGACACCAATGGAGGTACCCTGCCGGGGCAAATCTTCGCCCACACCAAGGCGCTAGTGGAACGCTTCGGCGATGCGGTTGGAATTCATGCTCATAACGATTCTGGCTGCGCAAATGCGAACGCGGTGGTGGCTGTCGAGGCCGGAGCAAGGCAGGTGCAGGTAACCGCCAATGGGTATGGCGAACGAACGGGAAATTCAAACTTATTCACCACCATTGCGAACCTAGAGTTGAAGATGGGATGCAAGACCCTTGCTGACCCTACAAGGCTCGCGGACCTGACTCATCTCTCGCATCGCATTTCGGAGATCACCAATATTTCTCCTTTCGCGCGCGACCCCTACGTGGGGGCTTCAGCGTTCGCTCACAAGGGTGGTCTACACGCTTCGGCAATGAAGGTTGATCCCGCCCTCTACCAGCACGTTAATCCGGAACAGGTCGGTAATAGTAGAAGGATGCTGGTCTCTGAAATGTCTGGACGGGCACTAGTCGAGATGAAGGCTGCCGAACTGGGAATCCCTGCTACGGACCCGACCTTGCTCAGAAAAGTTACGAACGCTGTCAAGGAACGTGAAGCCCGCGGATACACCTACGATGCCGCCGACGCCTCCTTTGCACTTCTCGTGCGGTATTTGCAGGGAAACCTCCCCCACTATTTCGAGGTCGAATCTTGGCATGCGCAGGTGCTGGCACTTGCTCCCAATACCGCTACCCCGGGAGGCAGAACGCGCGCTAAAGCGGAAGTCTCATTGACTGCTGGTGGCGCGCAGGTGATTCGTAGTTGCGCCGGAAATGGCCCGGTAAACGCGCTTGATCATGCTTTTTCGGGGGCACTAGCCCAGTTCTACCCCACGGTGCAAAAGCTAAAACTCATTGACTTTAAGGTCCGCATCTTAGATGAGGACCATGGCTCGGATGCCACCGTACGCGTGTTACTGGAAGCCGCGGGCCCCACGGGAACTTGGACCACTGTTGGTGTGGGTACCGACTTGATCGAAGCCTCGTGGGAAGCCCTAGCAGATTCCTATATTTACGGCCTTCTTGAGGAAGGTATTAGCCCCTTAGAATAGCCGCTCACTAGCTATCTCGGCGCCCTGTGCGAGTGCCTCTAGCTTTGCCCATGCGATCTGGGAATGCACCCTCCCTCCCAGGCCGCAGTCGGTGGAAGCGATTACGTTTTCTGGGCCTACGACCTCGGCAAAACGAATGATGCGTTCTGCGACAAGCTCCGGATGTTCCACCACGTTGGTCGAATGGCAGACTACCCCGGGCACAATCTTTCGGCCGGCTGGAAGCTGGTATTTCTTCCAAATTTTCCATTCGTGGGCATGTCTGGGCGAAGATCCTTCAAAACTGAACTGCCCGGCATTTACCTGCAGGCACTGCTCAATGATTGCTTCGAACGGAATGTCTGTCGTATGTGGTCCGTGCCAAGAACCCCAACAGATGTGCAGTCGCACCTGCTCCGGAGCGATCCCGGAGATCGCCTTATTAATGGCATCGATTCGAATCTGCAACCATTTTTGGTAGTCGGCAATGGTGGGTTCCGGATTGATCTGGTCCCAGGACTCAGCCAAATCTGGGGCATCGAGTTGAACGGTAAGTCCGGCCTCGGCAATGGCTTTGTATTCCTCGGCCATCACATCGGCGCAAGCTTCTACGACGTCAGCATCGGTGGCATAGTATTCGTTCTTGATTCGGGCCGCAGATCCCGGCGAAAGTGCTGCAATAAATCCTTTTGCAATTCCGTTATCCTTCATGGCTTTGGTGAGCAAGTCGATATCAGCACCTACCTGCTCGCCGGCGGTGTAGGTTAGCGGTCCGGTAATTTTCGGATTTCCAACCGAGGCTCTTCCCCCGAGGATGCCGGAATTAGGATCCTCGTATGCATCGCGGAATTTTGCGCGGTCACGCCGGTCAGGAAACGAGGTTAGTCGAATCTTTCCGGGTTCAGAACGCACAATGTCTTGGGCTGCCCACCGGTCTTCGTTGGTCATGGTTAGCCCACCCATGCGGGAGAACGAGTAATTCCACCAGGCGCCGTAGTCAACCGCACCGGAAGTGATGTGCCCGTACTCGCCCTCGTTGACGATGTCGATCCCGATGTCTTTCTGGCGGCGAACCACGTCCTGCACGGAATCGGTAAGGATCTGCGCAAACTCGGTTTCGGAGATTCTTCCTTCCGAACGCCTCTTGTTCGCATCCAATAGTTCCGAAGTACGTGGCAGTGAACCAACGTGAGTGGTTTCTATTTTGGTCATTGTTTTCTTTGCTAGTCAGAGATCTTGTAGGTCCAGTTGTATGGGTCTTCGCTGAGCCCGTTCTGGATGTCTGTGAGTTGCTTGCGCAGGGCGACCGTCTTGGCACCAACCGGTAGTTCAACTTCGAAGTCGTCACTCCCTAGTTTTGTGATGGGGGTGACTACGGCTGCGGTGCCGCAGGCGAATACCTCGGTTACCGCCCCGCTCTTGATGTCCTCCAGAAGCCTGCTTAGCGCTATGTCTTCTTCGCGGACTTCTGTGCCTCCCTCTCGGAGCAGTCGGCAGATTGCGCTCCTGGTGTTTCCCTCTAAGATCACGCCGCTCAGCCTGGGGGTAGCAACAGTTCCGTCGGCACGCACCACGAAGACGTTCATTCCGCCGAGCTCTTCCAAGTAGGTCTGCGTCGTATCCAGGAAGCATACCTGCGCGTAACCTTTTTTAGCCGCTAGATTTTGCGGCAGTAGAGATGCGGCGTAGTTGCCTCCGCACTTGGCCATTCCCGTGCCGCCGGGGCCTGCCCTGTGGTATTTGCGGTCTACCCAAATACTCACGCCTTCTGCCCCACCTTTGAAGTAACTTCCCGAGGGCGAAGCTATCAGATAGAAGGTCACATTATTCGCCGAGTGCACTCCCAGGAATGCTTCTGTGGCGATCATAAAGGGACGCAGGTACAGCGAAGTACCTTCGGCCTGTGGCACCCACCGTTTGTCAGCACGCACGAGGTCGACGACTGCGCGCACGAAGTCTTCCACAGGCAGTTCGGGCAAGGCGAGGCGGCGGGCGGAAGCGTTAAAGCGGGCCGCGTTGTAGCGCGGCCTGAAGGTCCATACCGACCCGTCTGCGTGGCGGTATGCCTTCAATCCTTCAAATACTTCTTGCCCGTAGTGCAGTACGGCCGCAGCCGGTGACAGCGAGATAGGCCCGAATGGCTCGATCCGGTAATTGTGCCAGCCTTCTTGACTATTCCAATCTGCTACAGCCATGTAGTCGGTGAAATCTCGGCCGAAGTCGAGCGTGGACATGATGCGCTCGTATTCGTCTTTGTCAGCAGGTTTCGGATGTGGATGGACTGGGAACTTACCAGCTAACGCATCGGCTGCGGGTAGTGGTTCGGATCCTTGTTTTTCCAGCTCTGTGGGAGTATGTGTGGCCATCGGTCCCTTCCTTTTTACTAATACCCTATAAAGTTTTGCTTTTACTTTTTCTTTTAATCGGCAGTGCTCTTTAGCGCAGCGGCAATATCAGAACCAATTTCTGCAGTAGTTCGCGCAGAAGCTCCGCTAGCCACATCGGCCTGCACTGCCTTGGTTACTCGCCTGGATTCATTATCAAATCCTTGATGGGCAAGCAGAAGCGCAATCGATAAAATAGCGGCTCGTGGGTCTGCTTTTTGCTGGCCGGCAATGTCTGGCGCGGAGCCGTGCACCGGTTCAAACATCGAGGGCGCAGTTCCCTCAACGTTGATGTTTGCTGAGGCAGCCAATCCGATGCCTCCGGTAATAGCACCAGCCTCGTCAGTCAAGATGTCTCCGAACAGATTATCGGTGCAGATCACGTCGAAGCGTTCGGGATCTGTTAGTAGATAAATAGTCGCCGCGTCGACGTGGCAGTAATCGACTTCGACCTGCGGATATTCTGCGGCTACTTCACTAACTACGCGAGACCACAAGCTCCCTGCGTTTACGAGCACATTTTTCTTATGGACCAGCGTGACTTTCTTTCGCCTGCGCATTGCTTGTGCGAATGCGTAGCGGACTACGCGATTTACTCCGTAGGCAGTGTTGACAGATACTTCGGTAGCGATTTCTTGATCTGTGCCAGCCCGAAGCACACCGCCATTACCGCAATAGAGGCCCTCTGTCCCCTCTCGAACTACAACAAAATCAATATTGTTCTTCGCCTGCAACACGCCTTTTACGCCGGGATAGCTTCGCGCCGGACGAAGATTGACACTATGGTCGAGGGCGAATCGTAGCTTCAGGAGCAACCCGCGCTCTAGGACGCCAGCGGGCACGGATGGATCGCCAATGGCGCCGAGGAAAATCGCGTCGTTTGCCCGTATCTTCTCTAGAGTTTCCTCCGAGAGCACTTCCCCACTCTTGTGATAGTGCGCTGCACCCAAAGAAAACACATGCGTCTGAATTGTGGCAATCTCGGGTGGCAACGCCGCCCGCAACACCTTCAGTCCTTCAGCCACCACTTCAGGACCGATCCCGTCGCCAGGAATTACCGCTAGGTCGATTTGCTTTGACATGCAACAACTGTACGGACATTTCATTTCTTGGAACCGCATACGTCACGATTTGGGACGCTCGCATTAAAGAAAAGCAAGCCACCGGGGCGCCCAATTTTCATACCGTCACGATTTATCGCACACGCCACTGCCCTAATATCTGAGTCGTCGCCGCTGCAGGCCTATTCCTCTAACAGCAAACCGCCTGGCAGGGAGCAATTCCAGAAGTAGATTAGAAGGAAATGCAATAGTGAGCCAAGATACATTCTGGAAAGGTAAGGTTTCGTGGCTTCCGTATTTGAATATTTGGCCGGCAATGGAGTCTTGTTACTCTTCATCCTCGTCGGCGTAGGAATGATCTTTGGACACATTAAGATCCGGGGCATAGGGATGGGCTCCGCTGCCGTACTCTTCGTGGCTATTGGCCTGTCTGCATGGGCGAATGCTTACGGAGTAGAGCTCAAAGTGGATCACCTACTCGGGATTTTTGGGCTAGCACTATTCGCATTCGCAATCGGCATCAACTCTGGACCGAATTTCTTTGCAGGCCTCAAGAAATCGTTAGGACCAATCGTTACCTACGTTGTCGTCATCGGGCTCGCGGCAGTCATCGCTTACCTTGTAGGTGTCCATATATTCCACATGGATATCGCCTTGATTGCCGGCACCTTCGCCGGTGCCCTAACAAATACACCGGCACTTTCGGCAGCAGGGGTTGCCTCGGGCAACGAGGGGCTGGCTACCGTTGGCTACTCTATTGCTTATATCTTTGGGGTGGTAGGAATGCTCGGCTTCGCCGGTGCAGCATTGGCCTACAGGTCCTCTGACAAGGACACTCCCTCCCCAGTCGCGAACCGGACAATTCGTGTCGAGCGAGACGATGAGCCACAGGTGGCAGACATTCTTGCCAAGTACGGCGACAGAATAACGTTTTCTCGACTAAAGCGCAGCGAGGCTTCCACTATCGTCCGTCCGTCCTCGTCGGATCGGCTTAGGCGCGGCGATCTAGTCACCGTCGTTGGCCCAGTAGATTTGGTAAACAATATAATAGATTCACTTGGGCACGGCTCCTCGCATTCCCTAATCGAAGACCGCACGCATCTAGATTTCCGCAGAATTACTCTCTCTGATTCAAAGATTGCAGGTCTTACTGTGGACGAGCTCGAGATGCCTCGACGGTTCTCTGCCACCATCTCGCGAGTCCGCCGTGGTGACGTCGACATGATTGGTGAACCCAATCTAGTCTTGCAGCAAGGCGACCGAGTCCGCGTTGTTGCTCCCGTTTCTAAGATGAAAGAGATCACTAAGTTCTTCGGCGATTCATCCCGAGGTCTCACCGACATCAATCCGATCGCTTTGGGGCTGGGTATGGCTCTTGGGGTACTTCTTGGTGAGCTGCCAATCTTCACCCCTACCGGAGAAGAATTCTCTATCGGTTCAGCTGCGGGAACACTCGTTGTTGGCTTGGTTATGGGCAAGATTGGCCGCGTTGGCAAATTTGTAACCACCATGCCGTTTACCACCTGCCAAGTACTTTCGGAACTAGGCTTGCTAATCTTCCTTGCTCAGGCTGGCACTAACGCAGGCGGCCAAATAGCGGGTGCTTTTACCGGAGGACACTGGTGGAAGATCATGGTACTAGGGGCCGTCATCACATCGTTTGTAGGCTTTGCCCTCTACGCCAGTATGCGATGGGGATGGAAGATGGGCGGCACTCGCCTATCGGGTTACCTAGGTGGCGCGCAGACCCAGCCAGCAATCCTTGGCTTTGCCAATTCCCGCACAGGAATGGATCCGCGCGTTGCACTGGGCTACGCCATGATTTATCCGATGGCAATGATCGGCAAGATTCTTGCCGCCCAACTATTGGGCGGTATGTAACTACCGCATCACGTAGCGGTGTGCCGTCTTAGCTCCCGGGTGCAGCTTTCGCAGCTCGGATTCTGTACGCCAGTTGGGATCCGTGACCATTCGTGCTAGAGCTAGCCCGATCCCTACTGCCAGAATTACAATGCATACCTCGGTGATGGACGAGATGGCCTCCGCGTAGTTGCCCTGGTTCATATGGGTAAGTCCCGCGTACAGCGGCACACCTGGGATCATTAGCACCGCAGCGGGCACTGACAGGGAGACCCGTGAATACGCGTATTTTGTGGCCTTAGAAATAAAGTGAGCGCCCATGCCAATCGCGAATGCCTCGACCCCCACCGCAAACTGCCACAGTAGGCCTTCTTCGACGCCGAAGAAACGCAAGGGGTTTACAATTGCGCAAATAAGCGCTGCCCAGAAAGAGACTTCTAACGTGCAGTTGAAGAGCATTGCGAAGCCGTATGCCGCAATAAAGGAGCAAAGCATTCGTACTAGGTAAAGTCCGACACCCGAAATCGGCGGCGTTGCCGGCGGATCTACTGCCCAGCTGAATGCTAGCGATGTCAGCCAGACTGCCGCGCCCGCAGACACTACTAGCATCATCACGTACACGGACCTGTTTACCCCGGCAGCTAGGTCCGAACGAACTAAATCGAGCATAGCGGTAATCAAGGGGAATCCGGGCACTAGGAACAGTACGGCCGAGACAATACCGGCGTGGTATCCGGAGGAAGTTCCTGTGAACCACACGGGCAAGTTTGCTATTTCGGAAGCACTCGCCAGATGCGGCAGTGCGAGATTGAAAAGAGTCGCTAAGGCAACGTAAATGGTGGAGGCCACTACCCCACAAGCCATCCAGATGCCGAAGTGGTTCATGTGCCTTATCATCATCTGCTTACGCAGCGCCTGTCCGGCCGTAGCGGCAATACCGGCAAGGATGCATTCGACCAAACCGCCTCGGTTTAGAAAACAGAAGCACGCACAGCTAATACCTGAGGCCAGCATATTCGCAACAGTGCCGTACTCTGGACCGTTAGCAGCAATCTTGTCGAGTGCCCGGTTGGCCTCCTCCACGCTCATCCGCACCTTTAGATGCTGCACAAACACCCGCAGTCGGTCCAACTGCGCGGCATTTGTACCAAAGGTTCGCTGCTCTGATACCTCAGTACGGAAGTTGCACTTTCCGTACACCGTCGAGGAAATCTCTCCAAATGTCACCTGCGCGTGGTGCTCCCTCACCCCGAGAGCGGCAGCCAGGCGAGACATCGAGACTTTGACGCGGAAGGAGCTAGCGCCGCAGGCCAGCAGCATGTGCCCAAGTCGCATTACCACTTTAGATTGCTCAGTGAGCAGCTCATCTTCCTCGATCATCTGATCGATTTCTTCCTGTTGCCCGCTTACTTGGGTCAGCTCAGACTCAGGTGAGGCTCCTACATCGGTCTGGAGCCCCTGGGGACGGAAAACTTCACGAACGTGGTGCTTGATATTTTGCCATCTCATCACGCCTATTCTAAGCACGCAGCCGCGAATTCTTCTCGGCCTTTCGTCACGATGAACCCCTGCCTCATTCATCTCCGTAGAAAAAGTTTTCGCTCAGACTTTCAGGCCGAGGGCGGGAGGCTTAGGCTTGGTGTTGTTAAATGGGGATAAAGATCTAGCCCCCAAACCCACTAACAAAAGCAGGCCTGGAGGCTAAACCAGAAGAATAATCGTGGCAGCGTCTTACTCTCCCACACTAAAAAGTGCAGTACCATCAGCGCTGGC